>MDTG01072709.1_pt1 | contig 12922 bp, 8 predicted proteins | sample 811421 | NCBI WGS metagenome assembly MDTG01 (sample SAMN05326645, study PRJNA326480) | marine metagenome | isolation source: seawater | place: Pacific Ocean: South East | collected 2011
GGCGTTGAGCGGCCTCTTGGGCTCTGGATGGGTCTGAGGCGATAAGATGGCCTTGGAGGCGCCCCCGGCGTCCTCACCGGCTGTCCACAACGTGATGATCGCGAACACCAGCAAGGACACGAAGCCCGAGCTGCGGGTCCGTAGGATGCTGAGGGAGGCCGGGTACCCTGGCTACAGGCTCCACTGGAGGATAGACAACGAGGATGGCAGGTACGTCTGCAGGCCGGACATCGCATATCCAGGTAGGAAAATAGCGATATTCGTTCACGGGTGCTTCTGGCACCGCTGTCCCACATGCAACCTAGGACTGCCGAAGACTAACGTCGACTACTGGAGGGAGAAGTTCGAGAGGAATCTAGAGAGGGATAGGAGGAAGGAGGTTGCTCTTCTAGATCTCGGTTGGAACGTTCATACTGTTTGGGAATGTCAAATCGATTTTTTAGAAGAGTTGCTAATTTTTAATGTATTTTGATACTTCCTCACCAATTACGGTCGCTAATCTTGGCGGTATTGCATTCCCGACCTGTGTATATTGTGGTACTTCTCCTCGCCTTCTTATTCCCCCACTGGTTCTCTTACCTAAAAAGTGAAAGTGGTCCGGGAATGTCTGAAATCTAGCGCATTCCCGTACTGATAATGTCCTAGGCATCCTTTGATTGTAATGGACATAATCATCGGGGATAGATACGATTGTGATTCTTGGGAACCCGTGTCTCGGCAGTGGTCTCTGACTGATCTTAGCGGTTTCCAGATCTGTCCCTGTGAAGTCTTTTCTTCCTTCAATAATTTGTCTCATCCTCTTGATTACCTTAGGAGTATGATTTGGAATTCTGGTATTCCATGTGATTCCTCTCTCTCCTCTACCAGAAACCTTTCTCATCTCACTCTGAAACTTGCCCCTGCTTCGTGTCCTATACTCCCACTCGCCGTGGATGGTTCCAGAACCGTATCCGCCTCTATTCTCGTATGTGTCAAGATCCCCAATTACGGAGTCGGCAGTCAATTCCTTTGACTTCATAGTCGGGGAAAATGTTGGCGTTGGCAGTGCTAGCATCCTTCCCTGCAATAAGTCCTTTCTGACGCCAATTGCGATGAATCTCCGTCTCAACTGTGGGACACCAAAATCGCTTGCAGATAGTATTCCGGAAGTAATCGCATATCCCTTTCTTTGGAGATATCCGTGAAGACTGTCTTTCAATCCTAGACCATATCTGTTTGTAAATCCTGGGACGTTCTCAAAAATTACTGTTTTCGGCATTATCTTACCTACGACTCTGAGAAATTCCTTGAATAGGAAGTTTCTCGGGTCCTCAGGATCCCCCTTCCCGGCCATAGAGAATCCTTGACAGGGAGGGCCCCCTGCCAGGCAATCGACATCATAATCTGTTTCAGCGAGCCATTTATCCAGTCTGGATCTACTCAACTGCTTCTGAATTGGGCCGATTAGCATTGTCTGAGGTTTTTCTGGGCACAAGTTGTGAATGTACGTTGATGCTGGATCGGGATGTAATTCGTTCGCGAGGACTGTTCTGAAACCAGCTTCATGCATTCCCAAGGCTAGTCCGCCACAACCGGAAAATAAGTCAACCAGCGTCTGGTTGTCCCCATTCATGGCATCCGGAAAGAGGGCCAGGTAATCAACCATGGCTAGAGAGAGGTGCGGTAAACGATGAAAATTATCTGGGATCATGGTCGCAAATTTCGAGTTCGCCGAATTTGATGTGGAACCAAAGAAGCATGTTAGGAGAGACATACGAATTTAGGTGATAAGGCCAAAGTCTCGGTTCTGGATTTGTGGCGCCTCTCCTCTTTGGAATCAAGAAAGAGGCTTTTGTCTGGGTTACTTTACCACCTATGTTCAGCTTGCATGGCAGTACAACCTTCTCCCCGGGGGAGACCTGAGAATAGTCAATAATGGGTAACAGTGCCTTCTGCACTGTTTTGTTTGCGTTTATCGTGGATTTTCGTAACTGCGTGTTAGTAATTTGAAGAGTAAATCCATTGGGATCAAAGGCCTCATAGATAGGCCTCTCACTGTTTTTCTTCTGAAAATATTCATTGCCTCCCTCTAGGAGGCTCACAATTTTGGGCGGACGAATTCTTTTGGCCAATGTTCCTCGACGAGGCCCAACAACTCATTTGTCCTCGCTCTAATATCAGAGGTTCTCCAACTCTCATCATTGCTGATCTTCCTCTTGATTTGGTCAAGGGTCGCTGTCTCTATTCCGGTGTTAACGTTATCCAGCATCTGCTTGATTCTGCTTGAAGGGACTATCTGAAAATCATTAATACGCTTATCTGTGATATCTCTCATAAGGAACCAGTTTCCCAGAAGGCCACTAATTGAGCCAGGATCCTCTCTCTCAGGGCGACAGTTCCACGGAGAGGGAGCTCCATGTGGCATACACTTGCAAGCATTGCAGTTGTTGGTCTTCGTCTGGGGCCCCGGATCTTTGTAAGACCCCCTTACCTTGTGAAGCAATACTGTTGCCTTTGACTCGGTTACCGGCTCCTTTTCCAAGTGAGAGAATCCATTGATATCGACCTTACTCAGAAGATTCGTAAGAGATAATATGAAATCATCAAACCAATCATCTACTGATTTATCATACAGTGCCTTTCTGGCGTATTCTGGATAGACGTTCTCGAGGACGTTTGCAATCTGACTCCATCCTCCTCTGATGGAGGCCCATTCTACAGCATTCATCACTGCGTCTATCTCTTCTTTAGATCTTTGTCGGCTCCTCATTGCGGTATAGATTATCATGTGCTGGGCGTTCCAGCTACTAGCGGAATCTGAGAAGCCCAATACTCTCCTGTGTTGCATAAACCCAGGAAGTTTGAGGTCTTTGGTTGTGTTCAGGAGGAGGAAGGAGGAGGAGAATCTTCTCAGTTCTCTGATCATTTCCTCAAACTCGACATATTCAGTGAATTCTCTAATCTCCTCGTCTAGAATGTCGGGGACGTCGTTTCCTTGTATGTTTCTTCCGTGTCTGGCTTCGGTCCAATATGTCATACAAACCCGAACCTTCCCGTCTCCATTATTCAGTTTCTCGATCTGCTTCATGTCCTTACTAAGGAGCCTGATTTCCCGTCCGACTTCTATGTCGATACCCAAAGCGTGTGATTTGGCAACCAGTAGTCCTCTCAGAAGGTCGAAGGAATTCAGAGGCTTACCGGCACCGTTTACCGAGACGAACATCTGGAATGCCATCCCGATTGTTGTTGTGGTTGTGAGCGTCACAACAATCCTCTCGGTAATGGTATTATAGAAATTTATAATCTCATAAATAGGATCGTTCGGGTTGGCCTCACTAGCTAGCTGATAGATCCTTTCGTAAAACCATTTCAAAGCCACAAATAGCTTTCCTTTTGTGATTGATGTGGAGTGGTCTTTGAATGCCACCTCGGGAGCGTCGCCGTCCATTTGAATCATTTTCTTGATGGTTTCGATGGTGTCTTCTGACTTTGGTCGGAGTTTGGGAATGGGTTTCTTATTTTCGATATCGAAGAGATATTTGTCCTCAATATCTTCTGCAATTTCATACAGTTCCCTCGATATATCCTTGTCGGCTACTAATGCCTCTCTCTCTATGTGCGACTTTATCGCCGCCATGAGTGAAGTTAGGGATGTGATCCTCTGTTGGCCGTCCATAATCTGCTTGGCCTGATCTTTATCTCCGCCGGAGTAGACAATGATTGTCCCGATAAAATACTGCGGAGAAGTTTTGTGATCTGTTACTTTGTAGTATTTCCACATATCTTCCAGTAGTTTGCTAACTTCTTTCTTTGCATCCCATGCGTAGTCCCTCTGGATCTCAGGGATGGTGAATTTAGTATCCTCAAATAGTTCGCCAATAGGAACGGTATTGCTGAATGTCCTCATTTCGTCACAATCCTTACTCCGGCATCAGACCACTCTTCGATCAATTCTTCTTCCATCCTGTAATCAACAAACCTTCCAATCATGCCGCGGGAGTTTTCGAACATTGCTAGTGCCCGGGATCCACGGGGGGGATCGTCGATAATGAAATGTCTCCCTAATTTCCTTGTAAGGATGGGTACTGGCATTCCTCTATCTGAGTAATATGTCTTTGGCGGGGGGTTGGGGACGGTCCAATTTAGCTCCTCGTCTCCCTTAGCCTGAGGGATAAAAACCATGATTGGGAGTCCAGTATTCTTCCATGAGTAATCAAGGGGATTGGGGGGCTCTGGATCTGGCTCTGGATCACCACGAAGGACTCTCATATTGTACTCATCTATCCAGAGGGGGGAGTCTGGAGAGTCTCTTGATAACGGCAGGTCCATCTCTTTAATGCAATTGCTACAAGGAATAGGAGGGCCTTTTTTACTGGATTCCTTAGTTATTTTCCAACTCTCAAGCAGCGTTTGGCATGTTAGAGATTTTCCCCTTTTTGCCCCTATTGCAGGTCCGAATGCTTTCCTCAGGCAATTTCCATCGCGTACTTCTTGCATGAACAGGGTAAGCTCTTCATTGCCTCTTTCGTGTCTTTTTCTGAGGTCTTGATGGCCTTCCTTGAGTGCCCTCAGTACGGCTTTCCAACTCGTCATTGGTTGGTTGAATCGTATGACTGCCTGTCTATTTTGGTTAGCTGGGGTTCTGATCTTATGATCTATTAGTTGTAGCTTCTTGATGACCATTTCATGTCCGCCAATTTCCAAGCAGTCCTTCAGTAGACTTTTCTCGCCCGTTCTTCTGACTACGGCCAATTCGTCAGGGTAGAATCCCATAATTGATACTGCCCCCCTTCTCTGTAGGCAAGCTAATGACCACATCTTGAACTTCAGGTTCGCACGCATGGTTTGGAATACTCCCATCTGGTGTCTCTTCTGAGCATTCTTCCACTCCTCTCCGGGGCTCCATCCAGTTGTGTCGTCCTCCTCGTCCTCCTCATCGATGGCGTCTTCGGGGAGTCTGAAATATGATTCGACTCCTCTTTCTCTCTGCATCCAAAGAGGGTTTTGCAGACCATGGAGTACTGGAGAAATTACATATCCTTTCTGGGGTATGTGGGTGGTTTTGTCTGACATTAGCAGGTCCCAGAGCCTCTCTGCCGCTAGCTCAAGCCTTAGCTCTGGCCTGAATGGCCTGGACTTGTTTGGGTTAACGTCAGGCAATACTGCGATGCAGTTTCCGTTCTTCATTTTCCTATTGGTTTCGCCCTTCCAATTACTGCCCCTAGCAGCTCTTCCAAACCCCTGATACAGTCCCTTTAGTGTGAAGGGCAATCCTAAGTAGGATATTAACCAAACATCTGGCTTATCTATTCCCATACCAAAAGCGCTTGTTGCGACCATAGCACTGAATTCGTTTGTCTTGAACTTGCGACGAATTAGATCCCTTTTAGCCTCATCCGTATCCCCCGTGTATGACTCAATCTTTCCTTGTTCCGCCAATCCCTCTAGAGTTGGCAATATGCCCTCTTCCGCATCCTTCTTCGTGGCTGAGTAAATCAACAATGGAGCTCTTCCGGTATCGTCCGAGTCCAGCCAGGGTTCCCTCCAAAGTCCCGGAATATTGTCATACTCCTCCCAAATCTGTTTCGTTCTTGAGGGGTAGTCGATTGTTTTCCTCAAAGTGCCCTCATTTGCCGTGGGTTTCTCGAGTTCTACCCGGAAATGCAAATCGCTCCTTGTGTCCGAGACCCTTACTGTTTGGAGCTCTTCCAGTTCTTTGAAGAGATTACTGAGTTCTTTCTCCTCGTCCCTTGTTATCGTGGCTGATTGCAATATTACTCGTAGATCTGGTTCCATCTCGACCAATCTGTCTTTTAGTTGTCCAAGCAAGAGGAAGTGGGACCTGAAAGAGGATCCCCAATCTCCAACAACATGCGCCTCGTCAACCACTAAAGTGGAGAATGGTCTTTTCATCCTCCTAAAAACCTCAATCCAGGACATCTCAGAGCTAGGATTTAGGAGGTGTTCTGGGGCACAACAGAGCAAATCGATCCTGTCGTTAATAAGATCGTCCATAACATCACTTATGTCGTTCTGTTCAGGTGTGATAAACGCCCCTCTGAATTCCCTACTGAATACTTTGGAGTTTGTGGCAAAGTCGTTCTCAAAAGCCTCCCTCTGATCGTCTCTCAGTGCGATAATTGGGGTTATCATTAATGTGGGTCCCTTACCATGATTTCTTAGAATGTTAGTTACTGTCTGGACGATCCTAGTTTTTCCATATCCGGTGGGAAGAGCGATAATCTGTCTCGACCCGGTGCTTCTCAGTATCTGTTCAATTGCCTTCCTCTGGTTCTCTCTAAATTCGGATTCGAATATTTTTGGGTGCATGTTTAAGTCTAATTCATATGCTCCCCAACTTGGATCTTGTCCGGCATTCGGTATTGGTTTGGGGTCACTACAAATCTGCATCGAGGGGAATGTGCTGAAGGGGTCTACCCCTTCCCAATGTAAGAGAAGAGGTTCAGATTCTCTGATATCTGAGTCTGGAACAAGTTGAGTGAGGGCGAGACCCATTGGGGCGATCTTGTTCTTGAATGCTTCAAGTCGCCTTTCCCATTTACCTGATGGCTTTTCAAGTCCGAGTAGGTACTCTATATGGTCTAGCTCCTTTCTCGCCTTAGCACCGTATCTGTGCTTACTGATTAGCCTGGTTCTCTTCGGTCTTTTGAGATCATTTATTGCTGATTCCCTCTCATCGGACACTGGGACTAAGGGAGGACTTCCATTGATTAGTCCCGGGACCAAAAACAGCCTATCTCCAGTACCAGGATACCATCTTAGTTCGTGACATTTCGGGCACTTCCCGATCCATCCCGGGTCTCTATCTTCGTTTGTTTTACAGATCTTACAAGTCACATTCAGACCTCTTTGAATCGTCCATCCATCTTGAGAGCCTGAATATACTCGTCAAGGTCCATACATAGATCTGGACTGTAAGATATTATTCCCCACTCTGCACTATTCTGCATGGCATTTCGGCTAAGGTTTGCTGAGCCTATATATGCCATATTTCCATCAACAGTTATTGCTTTGATGTGGAAGAGGCTGTTTTTTCTTGGGCTAATCCAGTGGAATGCCTTCAGTCCCATGTCCCCGTATGCGGCCTTGAGTTGTATCATCTGTATACTGTGATTACCATAAACCTCTACGATTCTTCCCCTCTGAAGTTGCCTGGTAATCTCCTCATTGAGAATGAAATCTGTCCTACTAGTGAATTCGCAACTGCAAATAACTATTCTTTCGTTGGCCTTCTTGATCATCTGTCTGAGGCCTTCTTCCAGTGACCTACCCATGATAGGGGTTCCTGGAGATTGGGAGAAATACAGCTCAGCCCTATCGATATCCATTCAACCGCCCCAGTTCCTATCTAGCATGTGATTTCTGCACTCACAACTGGTTTCAGGAAGGATAACACACGTGTGACATGCGGCTCCGTTGGGCTCCCTGTCAAGAGGTTCGTGCTCACTGCATACAGGGTCGTTCGAGCATGCTTCTCTATCCTTTAATGCCGAATTGATTATCTCCTTCATTCTTGTTATTCCTGCCTGACCTGCTAACCCCCCAAGCGTCCCATCCGATGAAGGGCCGGATGTGTAAACAAGTATGGAGGCATGCCTAATTTTCCCCCCATCAGCATCGAAGTATAGCCTCTCTCTGACCGAGCCAAGAGAGTATCCACTCTCTTCACATAGCTTTCTTATGAGAAGGTGGCTGAATGTGTGTAGAACAGTGAATAAATTTCTACTTTTACTATCTTCTAGAGATGGGATCTGCTGCCTGATATTTGTCGGTAGTCTACCGGGTTGCAGAGAATGTGGCATAGATGCCTTCTCAATTCCAAGTTTCTTTTCTCTCTTTTCTGCCTGTTTGACTAGCCAAACAGGGTTAACATGAATGAAAATTCCCTCTCCATAATTATAGGAACCTATGCCAAATGTCTCTCGCCCGTTTTCTGGCTCATCTATAGGGATTTCCTCATTAGAGTCCAAAACTCTGGAGATTCCGGTAATGAACCTAAGCTCTGTCAACCTATCTATTCGACTGATATTCGAAACAGGCCAATCGACGTTGCCCCACGGAGGGGCGTCTAACAATAGTTCAGTGGCATTGAACTCTTCTCCGAGACCTGATCCTTTACCAAAATGTAGGCCAGACCACTCCCTCTTTCGTACGTTTTCGAATGACAGGGGGCCCTGTTCTTGAATCTCTTTGAATTCGGAAAGGGTTGTGAGAAATCCTTCATAGTCGTAAACATCATTTTCCTCTTCATGATATGTGGTTCCGTGGAGGTGATCTTCAAGAGGTGCTATCCTCCCCCTATCTTTCTGGATCTTGAATATCTCCATCATACCATCTAAATCGGGCTCATCTAAGAATACCTTTACAACATCCGAGTTAGCTAAACTCCAAGAGGTGGTGAGTGGTATAAGGAGAATGCTAGTACTCTTGTTGTATGATACAGATGTGGCTCCTACCTGGCGATGAACCTTCTTTTTGTCGCATGGTTCCCTAGACTCCCAATTATTCTGTAGCCATGGCTCTCCGAATCGGCCACACGTATCTGCGTCTAGATCCTCTTCTGAGACCAATGGCACTCTCTTCATGTCCTTGGTTTGCCCGCACTTCGAGCAACGCAAGACCCATTGACCAAGGCTGTATGCATGTCCATTTCTTAATTCAAGGGTGATGTCCTTGGTTTTAGCGAAACAAGACGATGACGCGCCTTTGTGAACCCACCAACTATAGTCGAATTCATGAAGGTGTCCGGCTCCACATATGCTTACGAATCTCATCTGAATGGCAGGCTTATTACAATCCTCATGACCACAAATCGTATCTTGGCCTTCCTGTACATTAGGCTGAGATAGATGCCCATCTTCACACCTATGTGTCCTAGGCCACAGCATGTAAGATACATGACCATGATTTTTTGAATCTGTGGGGAGGGCCCTAATCCTAGTTACCGGATCTCTCTCTCTGTTCCGTAATAGTCTCGATCCGTTGGCTTCGATATGCCTCTCTCTTATCCACATTCCGTGGTTAGCGGTTGTTGGAGTATCCATCGGGGCTTGTGGCCTTTCGGGATAGTTCTCCCAGTTATTCACGCCCATAGTAAGGTAGGAACGACCTTCCTTCTCCCACAGAGATCCTGGTGAGGCATGGCTCAGTAAGTGTGTCTCTGGCATCTTATTGTTTCTCGGAAACCCCGGATGGCCCCTTTTGTAGGTTCTCGCCACTACAACTTCATCGGCGACGTCTCTTAGTGATGATATTACCAACCTCCCAGACTGATCATCGTCACCTCTTGCCCACGACCACTCATCACTCTCGAGGGGAGAGTTGAAACCTGGAGTCCAGCAACACTTCATACCCTCTCCCGCAGAACGATTGACTTGTCTCTTGAGACCGGACCATGCCCTATCAATTTCCCTGACTATCTCTTGAATGAACCTTTGGTCGTTTCCTGTACTTGTTCCTGTGGCGTTAAGTCTGCCCATGATTGACAGACGGAATGTCTCCAGAGCATCCTCTGCAGGCTGTCTCACTAGTCTCCTGTTACCTTTTACTAACTGATCTAATGAGTCTCTCTCAGATAAGCTCTCGCAAGACATCCTTATCAGAGCCATCAAGGTCGTATCCAGTGCCCTGTCTAGTGCCCTGAGTGAGAATGGGGTGGTGGATGTTTTATCCACATGCCTGTATATCTCTTGATGGAAAGCCCGATGAGCTTCATAATGGGACTGGTCACGGGGATATGTTGACCTCAGCAAGGAAACCACTAGACCGGGGTGCTTCCTACCGACTCTCCCCGATGATTGTATGTACTCAGAGTTACTTTTCGGCTGGCCGTTGATGGTCATTATTCCAAGACGCGAAATGTCGATCCCAACTTGAAACATATTGGAAGTAACCACAACATCAACCGGAGAATCATGACTTATTCCGTTCTCCAGAGAGCTTTTTGTGGATACCAGTTTGTCCTGTGGGACTCTAGAGGTTAGCTCTTTTAGATTCAAGATTTGTCTCTGCCCATTTTTACCTGTACTGAACTCAGGAATCCATTCAGATTTTACCCTAGTGGCAATGGAAGATTGTGCCCCCCCTAGCTCTCTAAGACTGTTATAGTAAGCGACAAGCGTCCAGTATGGATCTACGAGCTCCTCATCTCCACTTTCGTGCCTAATCTCATGGACGGACTGAAGTATTGAAGAAATGGGTTGATCTGAAACACTTCGAGCTTTGTTGGGAGGGCCCAGAATAGACACATGGATCCTTCCAGGCTGTTCGGACAGTGGGGCTTCTCTAGCGAAGAAGTTGTCAGAGGCCTTGTCAACGGGAGGGGGGAAAATATTGAGATCTCGCCCAAACATTAGCTTAGCATCTCTTGATGCCCCTCTGATAGTTGCTGTCGCGGCGACATATTTTGCACGGTGTTTTCCACATGATTCGTTCCATGCTACGTCTAGTGCTGTTTCTATTAGGCCCGCCATAGAGCCCAGTGGACCGGTAAGGAGATGTAGTTCATCTTGAATAATCAAATCTGGAGGGCGGTTGTGTCCATTGAAGCCGAGAAGGTTCCTTACATTAGCGGGTATTATGCCCTTTATCTTACTCCTGGAAGTTCTATTATATGCGGCTTGTACAAACTTATCGGCGGTCCCTAGTAATACACTTGGAGGGTTATTGTATATGTCATCGTCAACAGGGGTGAAGGGGATTCCTTCATCACAGTTATATGGACATTGATCGCCTTCGCATCTACCAATCAGAGCGTCCCTTCCATTGAGCTCTCCTATCATCCAATTGTGAGGATTTGCAATTGATTTGTCTCCGCACCATGGACATTTTTCAAACATTATTACCCTCGTGTTTGTCCTAGAAGATTGTCCCTTCCGCATATCTTGTAGTATGGATTTGGCGTCCCTCCTATCACGAGCCCCAATGAGCTGATTTGGAGTAGCCGTCCTACCAACCCACATACCAACTCTAAACGGGTGGGCGTCTCTAATATCCGAAGAGCTATGATTCGCCGCGACAATGTTCATCGCGGTCACTAGTCTGACCAATCTCTCAGATTGATCCATTGTAAGTAGTCTGAGTGTGTATCTCATTATCGCGTGTACACTTGGGCTTTTTTCCTTCTCAGGATATCTCATCCTTCTGTAAAATCCGGTTAATGAGATTAGTCCCAAGTAGGCCTCGGTTTTCCCACCGCCCGTAGGGAACCATGCAAGATCTAGTATCTTGTCTCTGTCATTCCAATGGGGGTCGCCAGATTCGGTAGAAAGTATTCCATTTAGATTCAGAAGCTGGAAAGCGATCTGAAATGGGTGCCATCTGAAACTATGTACTCTGGCCGGCCCCGTGGGCCCTTCTTGAGATATTTGTATTGCCTTATTTGCCAGAACGAATGCTTCACGCGCCATCCGGTCTTTTCTAAGAGTTTGAATCCCCTCTTGCATCCTATGAAGGCTTTTCCTTGCGCTTGATATGCTTCCCTCGACCGTTTTCCTTATGGTTTCAGATGAGTCGTCGAGAATCCCTATCTTCATATCCGAATAAAGTGCCTGTTCCGCCCTATCAATCCACTCTTTGTTACTATCCAGTAGTCCCTGAAGATCGTCTAAAGCGTCTTCTAACCTGTCAATATCTGAAAGTTCCTCCATTGAGGGAATATGTTTCTTGAGTTGCTCGTCGGGAATCATCTTGGGAATTTCAAATTCGGGAATGTGCTCTGTGGTGATTTCAGTATTTTCATCATTCCAGTTAACGCCTACATTATGCCCAAAAGAAAGGATTGAAGAGTCCCGGTAAAGAATATCCATTGTAGGGTCCATATCGAAGTGTTCCCTGGTTCTGACGTCAACAAACTTTGTACCAACAGATACGCTGATTTTGGGTTGATATATGGTCGCCATTGCCTTAGAATTTGGGATGCCCCCTCCGTCGGCATTTTTCTTGGGTTCACGATCGTTTACCAGTCTAAGAGTAATTATCCTCTTCGTTCCTGATTGTCTTGACTGGAATGTGAGGCGTATTCCCTCAGCAGGAGCGGGCTGTACAATTTTCTCTCCGATGCGGGTGTCTATTTCTGAGGACCACTTATGATGGGATCTGGTCCATGTGTCCTCCTGCCCTAAAGAATACTCTCCCCATTCAATTGATACCCGTATAGATGGTGATTGAGTGGCTAATGTTAGTCCCATAGAAGACGTGGAAAGCATAAGGTCGGGCTCTGCTGAGTCATTCATCTCATCCTCATTCTCTATGGTTCGAGTAAGAGTGTCAGCATTATCTTCAAGCTCTGGGGAGGCCATTGTGACAGGTAATGTATCCCGATTGATAGATTCGATATTCTTCGATGGTTCTAGATATCCTCCCAGGTATCTTCTGGATGGATTGGAGCCTAGTAGAATTAGTTTTTCTTCGAGATCGGGTGTTGTTGTTCCCTCTATCCAAGAAGGTCCGATTATATCTCTTCTGAGTGTTGCGATTATTTGGGATCTTATGGAAACAAGCTTGTCTACTTCGCCCGACACATCGATACCTGCATCCAAAGACGTGTATGGCATTAATGGATCTGTCGAAAATACTAGATTGCCTCAATATTTTGATTTGCTTATTCGCCATCGATCAGCTTCATCGCATTCTTGAACCTCTCATCCTCTAGGTGCGTCCTGTCCTCCAGCTTCTCCTTCTGGGCATCCCCCTGCTCCCTCTCGTAGCTGACTACTTTCTTCTCCTCCACAGGCTTCGCCTTCGGCGCCCCCGTCTTCTTTCTGTTGAACGGCCATATCGGTGCCATGTGCCTTGAGCGGGGTGTTCGCGCATTAAGGCTCCGTAACGGTCTATTCTGCTTGTATTGCGGGTTCTTGCTTGGGCAGTAGGCCAAAGAGGCTCATCAGGCAAGGGAGCAGTACGACGCTCGATGCCAGTGCGA
>MDTG01090706.1_pt1 | contig 12921 bp, 10 predicted proteins | sample 811421 | NCBI WGS metagenome assembly MDTG01 (sample SAMN05326645, study PRJNA326480) | marine metagenome | isolation source: seawater | place: Pacific Ocean: South East | collected 2011
CATGAGTGGACGCCTCCTACGCGAATGACTGAGTCGAGATACCAGTGTGGCGCATTACGACGCCGGCGCGAATGATGGAGGCGTCCATCTCATCACCCATCAACTCGGTATCGCGCGTGATCGAGACGATCGGCTGGTCGAAGTCCAGGTTCGCGATGGTGATGCGGTTGCGGATTCGGCCGGCGTGCCGCTGGACGTACTTGTCCATGCGCGTCGACACGCTGGCCACGACAGGATCGGACAGCCAGTCCAGCCGGCCCAGCTTCTTGAGCTCCAGCCGGCCGTTCGACCCGCTGTCGATCAGGATCCGGCGTTCGCGACCGTTCAGATCGACCTTCAGCCACGGCCGGTCGTCCCGCCCCCTGGCCGAAAACACGGTCTTGCCGTCGGGTTCGGGCAGCGTGCCTTCCTCGATACGCATCTCGCGGGCCGGGTAGTCCAGCACCAGCAGCTTGCCGTCGAACGCGGGAAACGGCAGGAAAACGTCGAAATCCAGTCCCAGCGCGGCGCCCAGGTGGCTCATTTCCCGCACCCGGGGCCGGAACTTCGAAAAATTCAGTTTCGAGGCCGAAACACCTTCCATCCGGACCCGCTTTCCCTCGTCGATGCGCTGGCCGCTGACGCGCGCCAGGCCGTCGGGATCGATGAACAGGTGCGAGCCCGAACCGCCGGTATCGAATACCGCGGTCAGCTCGTGAGACTTGCCGCTTTCTTCGGACGTCCAGGTCAACGGCACGATCCACAGTCCGTTGCACAGTTCGCGCGAGATGACGACCGGTTCGGCGGCGTTGGCCGCGGAAGCGAGCAGAATTGCGGATGCAGCCACCCATCGCAGCGCATCGGGCGGGATCGAACGCGGCATGGGTTTCGTCATCGCGATTCCAGGGCTCCGTGTATTCACCTTCTTGAATGAACGCTGATTCTTGTTCTGGGGTGCTGACTCTTCGAGATGCGCACGGGAGCCGAAAGGTTGGAATTCGCCGCCGACTTCAGATGGTCGGAAGACATCCATCGGTCAGCACCGGCGCTTCGTGCAGATGCTTCGCATCGAGCGCGCACTCGACCAGGAATTCCGCGACGTCGGCCCGGGAAATGAAACCGTTCCGCCAGGATTCCGGATCGACCAGGGCCTTGTACTTGCCGGTCGCCCGTCCGTTGGTCAGAATCGTCGGCCGCACGATCGTCCAGTCCAGGCTGCTGCGCTCGACGATCTTTTCCTGCACGCTCTTGTCGGCGTACGCGCGACCAAGCACCATGTTGTGCCCCAGTTCCTCGACCGCGTTCATCGCGCTGCGGGTTTCGCCGGCGCCGAAACCGGTCACGGCCACCAGGCGCTTCGGGCCATTTGCCTCCATCTCGTCGACCAGGACCTCGGTGGAGCGCGAGAACACCGTGACCGGGCGCAAAAGCCGCGTGATGCCGGCCGGCATGCCAATCGCGAGAATCACCGCGTCGACGCCGTCCAGCGCGCGCCGCACGTCGTCGGCATCGGTCGCGTCGCCCGGAAATTTCTCCAGGCGTTCATGCTCGAGATCGATCCTGTCGGCGCCGCGCGCCATCGCCCGAACCGAGCAGCCGCTCGCCAGCGCGCAGTCGACCGCATGCCGGCCGATGCCCTTGCTCGCGCCGATGATGAGTAGAGTCTTGTTTGTCATGGTTGATTGGTTCGCTGGTTTGTTGGTTTGCTGGTTCTTTGGTCCGGTGGCGTTGGTCCGTTCGCCCATTGTCCCATCAAGCCTCTTGTTCATGCCTGACTAGCGTCGCGTCTCATATCTGGCGTTACCTCTTGGAGCTTTAGTAGGGTGGATAAGCGGCAGCGCATCCACCATTCAAGCCGGAGAAAGGTGGATGCGCTAGCGCTTATCCACCCTACAGAGGCAGGAATTTAGTCAGCAGTCCTTAACAAAGTACCCATAACGCCTCAACCGTCGAGAGTCCGGCCAGAGATGCCAATCTCGTCAATACAAGTGTCGCTGAAATCCAATGAACACTTCGCGAATGTTCCCGACCGGGCCCAACTCGGTGACCGCGTCGGTGACGGTGTTGTACTTGAGTTCTATCAGGTGCGGCAGCTTGTCGGTGTCCAGCTCGCCGATGCCGCGCTGCACGTAGTGGTCGAGCACGAACGCCAGGAACTCCTGCTGGCGATAGTCCATCCCCTGCATGACGCGCTCCCGGTGCGATTCCACGCGCTGGGCGCGTGTGACCGGGGCAAGGGAAAATGCGATGTAGGCCAGCACGTCGTACAGGTCGCTGTTGTCGGCGTCGATCATTCGGCCGATTTCGCGCAGCTGCTCGGTGCCGAACCCCTTTTCCTCCAGGCCGGCCAGCAAGGCCTTGCGGGTGTCCGGGTTGCCCCAGAGCTCGCGCAGCTGGTCCTCGTCGCGGAACAGCTCGGGCAGTTCTCCATACAGGCGCTGCACGAACTCGGCGGCCGAGATCGGCTTGCCGTCCGGGCTCCAGAACGTGGTCGCGCTCATGTGCTGCAGCGTGCGTTCCTTGCCGTCGGCGAGCTTCACCTTCACCTTCCGGCGCTTCTCGCACTCGCAGGGGTCCTGGCCGCAGACCGGGCATGCTTCGGGTCGCTCCTTCTCGCAGACACACGGTAGTTCGCCGCATACCTCGCACGGGCGGGGCGGGTCGATGGCGCAGACACACGGTTTCTTGCCGCAGCGCGGGCAGGGCTCGGGCTCCAGCGGCTCGCCGTCCCATTCCGGATCGCTGAAATGCTCGTAAGCCCGGACGAAATCGTGAATCGTGAAGTGGTCCTTGCCGTCGAACAGGCGCGTGCCCCGCCCGATGATCTGCTTGAACTCGATCATCGAATTCACCGGCCGCATCAGCACGATGTGACGCACGTTGCGCGCATCGACGCCGGTGGACAGCTTCTGCGACGTAGTCAGGATGGTCGGGATGGTCTTTTCGTTGTCCTGGAACGCCTTCAGCCAGCGCTCGCCCTCGGCGCCGTCGTTGGCCGTCACGCGCTCGCAGTAGTGCGGGCTCGAATGCGTCTTCATCTGGTTGACCAGGTCGCGCACGGCCAGCGCGTGTTCCTGGGTGGCGCAGAACACCAGCGTCTTTTCGCGCGGGTCGATGCTGTCCATGAACACCTTCACGCGGAATGCCTCGCGCTCGCGGATCTCGATCACCCGGTTGAAGTCGTCCTCGGTATAGCGCCGGCCCTGCTCGATCTCGCCTTCGATCACCTGGTCGTCGCTGGTATAGACGTAATCGTCCAGCGTGGTGGCGATCTGTCGGACCTTGAACGGCGTCAGGTAACCATCGTTGATGCCTTCCTTCAGCGAATAGATGTAGACCGGCTCGCCGAAATAGGCATAGGTGTCGGCGTTGTGGGTGCGTTTCGGCGTCGCGGTCAGCCCGATCTGCACGGCGGGGCTGAAATACTCGAGGATGCCGCGCCAGTTGCTCTCGTCGTTGGCGCCGCCGCGGTGGCATTCGTCGATGACGATCAGGTCGAAGAAATCCGGCGGATAGTCGCCGAAACTCGGCGCCGGGAAACCCTCGGCATCGCGTCCGGCCATGAAGGTCTGGAAGATCGTGAAGAACAGGTTGCCGTTCTTCGGCACGCGGCCCCGCTTGCGAATCGTCTCCGGGTCGATGCGCACCAGCGCGTCTTCGTCGAACGCCGAGAAATCGTTGAACGCCTGGTTGGCGAGAATGTTGCGATCGGCCAGGAACAGGATGCGCGGCCGGCGGCCGGGCTCGCCGCCATTCTCGGCCTCAGCCTGGCGCGCGGCAAGGCTCCAGCGGGCATGGAACAGCTTCCAGGCGATCTGGAACGCGATCGCGGTCTTCCCGGTGCCGGTGGCCAACGTCAGCAGGATGCGATCACGCCCGTCGGCAATCGCCTCCAGCGCATTGTTGATCGCGTTGTGCTGGTAATAGCGCGCCTGCCAGTAGCCGCCCTTGTCCTCGAACGGGATCGCGCCGAAGCGCTCGCGCCACGGGCTGGGCGCCTCGAAGGTTTCCGTCCAGAGTTCATCGGGCGCGGGAAATGCCGAAACCGGGCCTTCCTCGCCGGTGTGCATGTCGACCCGGTAGATGCCGGCGCCGTTGGTGGAATAGGCGAACCGGGCCTGCAGCCGCTCAGCGTAGCGCTTGGCCTGGCCAAGCCCTTCGGTTTCGGGAAGGGATCGCTTCTTGGCCTCGATCACCGCCAGCTTCTGGCCGCGATGGATCAGCACGTAATCGGCGATGTCCTGCTTGCCGCGATGCCCGCCGCCGATCAGCCGCCCCGGTGCAATCACCTCGCGCCGCACCCGGCTGCCGTCGTCCACGCCCCAGCCGGCCGAGCGCAGGGCCGGGTCGATCAGTTCGGCACGGGTTTCGGCTTCGTTCATCCAATGTCCCCGTCAATTGTCCCCGTCAATCGGCCCTTGATGGACATCCCCCGGACCGGGATCCGCCTCGAGACGCAGGCTCGATTCTAACCGGCCTCGGACCAGCAACGCCAATCGGCCTCGATTCCTCAGCGGGGCGCAGTTGCCGAGCCGCACTTGATAATCATCCTCGTTAAGCATAAACTATTTATGCTTTCAACACATATTGATCAAGCCATGGAGCCACGGAGCTTTCTCCAGCAACACAAGTTGTTCCGCGTCGAGCAGTTCGAGGCGGCGACCGGCCTCAGCGGCTCGAACCGCAAGGCCTCGCTGGACTATCACCGCAAGCGGGGCCACATACTGCCGGTGCGCCGCGGTTTGTACTGGATCGTGCCGCCGGGCGGCAGCGTGGAAGACTGCCCCGTCGATCCGTTCCTGGTTGCCGGACACATCAGCGCCGACGCAGCGCTCGCCTATCACAGCGCGCTGGAGCTGCACGGTCGAGCCTACAGCAGTTTCAACGAAGTCCAGTTTCTCACCGGCCGCAAGATTCGTCCTTTCGAGTTCCGGGGCGTTCAATACCGGCCGGTAGGCATTCCCCCGGCGTTGGGCCGGGCCGGTCGGGAAGACCTGGGCATTCAGTCGATCGATCGTGGCGGCGAAACCTTGAAAGTGACCACGCTGGAGCGCAGCCTCGTGGATGCACTGGATCGGCCCGAACTGTGCGGCGGCTGGGAGGAGGTCTGGCGGTCGCTGGAGATGATCGAATATCTGGATCTCGCGCTGGTCTGTCGCTACGTCCACGCGCTGGGCAACGCGACCACCGCCGCCAAGACCGGCTGGTTTCTCCAAACGAACCGCCAGCGGCTGATGGTCGATGACGACACGCTCGATAAACTCCAGGCGCAGCGGCCCGCCATGCCTCACTACATCGATCGGGGAAGCCGCGACCCCGGGCGGTTTCTTTCCCGATGGAATCTGATCGTGCCCGCATCGCTGGCCGAGCGAAGCTGGGAGGAACCGGCGTGACCCTTTCGGCGGAGTCGCTGAGCCGGCTTGCGGGTGAAACCGGCTTTCGCGTCGAGTTCCTGGAGAAGGTCGATCGGCTCGTGGAGCTGCTGCAGGCCTTGTTCTCCGATTCCTACCTCAAGGGCCGACTGGCGCTGAAGGGCGGCACCGCGCTCAATCTGTTTCACTTCCATCTTCCACGGTTGTCGGTGGATATCGACCTCAACTTCATCGGCGCAGTCGACCGCGAAACGATGCTCGAGGAGCGTCCGCTCGTCGAGCAGAGAATTCAAGCCATTGCCCGTCGTCAGAATCTCTCGCTCGTTCGCGCCCCCACCGGCCATGCCGGCAGCAAGTGGAGCTTTCGTTATAGCGCTGCGTCCGGCGGGGGCGGCACGCTGGAAGTCGATCTGAATTACCTGTACCGTCAGCCGCTATGGCCCCTGCAACGGCTCGACTCGCACCCGCTCGGCCCGATCGCCGCACGCGCGATTCCGGTGCTGGACATTCATGAACTCGCCGGCGGAAAACTGGCAGCTCTGTTTTCCCGCGCCGCCGCGCGCGATCTTTTCGATGCCCATCACCTGCTGACGGTCTCGCAGACCGAGGAAGCGCGTCTCCGGACAGCGTTCATTCTGTATGGCGCAATGAACCGCCGGGACTGGCGTACGATCACGCTGGACGACATCGCGGTCGACTATCGGGACGCTCGCCGCAACCTGTTCCCGCTGCTCGTGCAGCATCGCCTCACGCGCCGGCATGAGCAGGACGAAATGCTCGACCGATTGATCGGCGAGACCCGCCAGGCACTGGAAGCGCTGCTGCCCCTGGACGAAAAAGCGCGCGACTTTCTGAACCGCTTGCTCGACGAGGGCAGCATCCGGCCCGAACTACTGGACCTGGACACCGGCCTGACCGACATTGTCAACACACACCCAGCGCTACTCTGGCGCGCGCAGCAAGCCCGACGCTGACCCGAGGAGTCTCGCCCAGACAAAATGTCACCACAAATCGATAAATGGTGACAGTTTGTCTGATTTTTGACTGGCGCCAAAATCGTGCGCATGCGCAGCCCGGGTAAGCGAAGCGCACCCGGGAGCAAATATCCGGCACCTCGCAATCTCCTGGAATCGGCGGGCAGACAAAAAGGAAGCCTCTGAAAGCGTAGCGAGCGTGCGGCTGGCGGTGGCCGCCGGAGCGCAGGAGCCGCAGCGTATATGCGAATACATGAGGACTGCGAGCACCGCCGGACGCCGTCAGTCGCGCGCGCAGTAGCTTTTCGGAGGCTTCCTCAGACCGTGGCCGACTCGAGCTCCTCTTCGACCCGGTCTGCGGTCAGTTCGCCGGAGAATGCTTTCTGGAGGAGGGATTGTTTGAGTTCCTGGAGCGCACAAAGCTTTCGCTTATGTGTTGCTTCAAGCCGCTCAAGATCACCCCGCAAGTCATCAATTCTGAAAGTCAGTTCGCTCGCTTGATCAGGTGGCGCGATTGGAACTTTGAATCGCTTCAGGCTTTGTCCCGTGAAATGCTGAATTCCGGCTCCCGTGAAGGATGAGCGCAAGTATCCTGTGGCGTCAGCAAGGTAAAGAAAGTACATCAACCAGCGAGTATGAGCCGGATCGTGGCAACGGACACGATGCACGGCTTTTTGAAAGAATACCGGTTCATCCTTTTCCCAAACAGCTGCTCTGCCTGGGTAGCCGCCTTCGCAGATCAACAAATCACCCTTGCGTACCATGTATCGCTCAAGTTCTTTCTCTTCGATCTTCATTTCCAGAAGGTCGCTAGTGTCAACGCCAAACCATCGAACATTGATATTGCGAAGATAGGGTCTTGGTGTTCCCTTGTTCTTCCGCTTGTCCAGCATTTTTCCTAGACAGGCATCAGCAAAATCGCTTACAGCGACTTCTTTCCAACCTGATCTGCCTTGGACAAAAACGAGCTTGAGAAAGGCAAGAAAGAGCTCCCGCGCATTGGCAAGGTTCTTTTCGGTATTCGCGATGGCCGTTTCAATGCCCGCGAAGGCCTCGTCGAGAATGGCGACGATGCGCTTTTGCTCTTCTGGCGGCGGAACAAGGATCTTAAGCTCAGCCAGCTTGGAGGCATTGAACCCACCCTGAGCACTTCCGATCGTTCCCGTCTTGACTTGCGTCCAATAGTCAGCCGATTTAAAGAACAATTCCAAGAATGCTGAAGTCAAACCCTTCTCTGTAATACGGACCCGGATAAGGTATGAGGCTGCAACTGCTTCGGGGCCATCTAGGATTCGATAGCTTTTCCCGGTTGTGGCTCCCGTTCGAGCAAATACGATGTCCCCTTTTTGCAGCCTGTGCTTCTCCAAATCCTGTGAGGTAATCGGACAAACTGGAACGGTAGGCCAATTGACAGCGTCATTCTGAATATCAGTTATCCGGAGAAATTTCGGCCCGGCGATATCCGCGGAGGCCTTGGCCGTGTAGCCGTACCTGATGTCCGAAACCTCGCCTAAGCGGCACTCTCGCCACATTTGATTCACAAGATCCCCCGAATCTCTTCCAGGATCTCCTCGCTTTCCCGATCCAGCGTCTCGATCTCGTTGATGATGACTTCCGGGTCGCGCAGCGGAGCTTCTTCAGCCTTGTTGGGGTTTTTGACGGACAGGTCCCAGCTATCCGGGTCGATGTCGTCGATATCGACGGTCCACGACTGATCGGAGTCGGCGAAGGTCTTCTGCTTCTCGACGAAATCGCCCAGGTCGCCATCGTTGAGCGGGTTGGTCTTGCCCAGACTGCGACCAGGGTCCAGCTGGTAGTACCAGATCTTCCGCGTCGGCTCGCCTTTTTCGAAGAACAGCACCACGGTCTTGACGCCGGCGCCGAGGAAGGTGCCGCCGGGGCAGTCGAGGATGGTGTGCAGGTTGCAAGCCTCCAGCAGTTCGCGCCGGAGCGCCTTTGCGGCGTTGTCGGAATTCGACAGGAACGTGTTCTTGATGACGATGGCCGCGCGCCCGCCGGCCTTGAGGTGCTTGACGAAGTGCTGCAGGAACAGGAACGCCGTCTCGCCGGTCTTGACCGGGAAGTTCTGCTGGATTTCCTTGCGCTCCTTGCCGCCGAAGGGCGGATTGGCCAGGATCACGTCGAAGCGGTCTTTCTCCTGGATATCGGCCAGGTTCTCGGTCAGGCTGTTGGTGTGAATGACGTTCGGCGCCTCGATGCCGTGCAGGATCATGTTCATGATGCCGATCACGTACGGCAGGCTTTTCTTTTCCTTTGCCGTGAATGTGCGCGTCTGCAGCGTCTCCAGGTCGGCGGTCGACAGCTTCACCGGCTTGCCGCTCTCCGGTCCGCCCGGTCCGTAGCGCAGGTAGTCATGAGCCTCGCACAAAAATCCGGCAGATCCCGCCGCCCCGTCATAAATGCGCTCGCCGATCTTCGGGTCGACCACCCGCACCATGGCCCGGATCAGCGGCCTGGGCGTGTAGTACTCGCCGCCGTTGCGCCCGGCGTTGCCCATGTTGCGGATCTTGGCCTCGTACAGGTGCGACAGCTCGTGCTTCTGGTCCTGCGAGCGGAAACTGAGCGAATCGATAAGCTCCAGCGCGTCGCGCAGGCTGTAGCCGCTGGAGAACTTGTTGCGGATCTCGCTGAAGATCTCGCCGATCTTGTACTCGATCGTATCCGGCCCGGAAGCCCGCTCACGGAAGCCCTGCAGGTACGGAAACAGCTCGCCGTTCACAAACTCGATCAGGTCCGGCCCGGTCAGCGCGCTGTCGTGGTCGAACTCCCCGTCATTGTTCTTCGGCGCCGCCCACGCCGACCAGCGAAACCGCGGCTCGATGATGAACGAATACCGCTTCCCGACCAGCTCCGCTTCCTGAGACCGCTCGTATTCAAGATCGTCCAGGTACTTCAGAAACAGCATCCACGACGTCTGCTCCGTGTAATCCAGCTCGGTCGCACACCCGGCCTCCTTCCACAGCACATCGTCGATATTTCGGAATGTCTGCTCGAACATCATCTACCTCGGCCGGGTCAGGCCCATTCACAGAAAAGGGATTTTCGCACGGCTGCAAACGAGAATAGTGGTCTAGCCGCACCATGTAGGTCGGCGATAATCTGATGGACCTCTTGAGTGATTGGAGGTCCACGGTTTTATGGCAATGCACCTTCTGGCTTCTGTCACACAAAGCGATCACTCCTTGCCCAAGAAAGCGCATGCCCCAGGAAGGGCCGGCCTACAGCTAGCGAAACGGATCTTGCGAATCCGGGTGACTTTTAGTACGATTATAGGCTCTAAGCTGTGTTCTGATAGCCATCATCTATTTGTTTTGGAGCTTTGATAGGTTTCATGAATTGGACTTTGCCGCTATGTTGACAGGAGTGAAAATTCGTGATATTTGGGAATTACAGATGTTGTACGATAACGGTTGAAATTGTTCAAAATAGAAAGTAAAAAAGGAGCCTTGACGATGTTTTGCGAACCCACTGGAACCGATCCAATCAAAATTTAAACGCATTAGTTATGATTGCGAGAAAAGCGCGTCAGAATTCTTTCTGACGCGCTTTTTTCGTCTCTACGAAGAAATAACGCCTCACTTCCGACAGGCTATTTTTCGATTCGCAATACTTCCAGCTAAGAATTCGTGCGCGATCCCATTATCTTTCTACAAAGCTCTTCAAAGTAAACATACGATAGACTCTTTCGACCTTAATATTCAGGACTTGCATCTTCACATTTCAAACTCATGCCTTCAACAATACCTCATATCGCCTTTGAAGCTTTTCCAGAAACTTCTCATCGCCCAAATTTCTCACCAAGTCAATCAAGTCCGTAGCCCGTTGCTTAAGACGTGCTTCATCTGCCATTTCAAAAGCCCAGTCGGCAAATAGCAGCGAGTCTGCATGGTAGATTCTCCAAGGCTCCTCAAAATCAGATTTTTCTTTTTGCTTTTCCATTTCTTGATTAGAAAACTTCTCCAAAATAAGCTTCAGTTTAGTAACCTTATGCCGAACGTCATAACTATCCCCTATGCTCCCAGCGCTCTGTATTTCGCAAAGCATTTCTTTGAACCTAGGCTGAAAGATACAGGCCAAAAAGAAGATACTGTTATTGGCAGCCTTGACTCTTAAATGCCAGATTGTTTCATCGGTAGAATCGATATTCTTTCCGGCACTTTTGGCGTCTTCTAACGACTCTTCAGCTTGATCAAGCCTTATATGAGCATACTCTGTATGTGTGTACGCCCGTAGTAGCGACTTAAACTCTTCATAGAGGGCATTCGTCTCTGGGTGCTTTTGTATCTGAATACATTCGATTATTTTCCATTCTCTATAACTCAGCTCCAAAGCAACTAATGCAGATGACATGTTAAGTCGTGTCCGCTCAAAGTCATGAAGCTCTCGCTCTTTTTTATCTACAATTTTATGTGAACGAATTTCAGCTTCGCCCAACAGCTCGTCGAACGTTGATTTAAGACGATCCTCTACTTCTTTAACCTTCCCCCTGAAATGTGTTTGTAGGCCCGAGTAGATCGCGATCCCTACGATTGAGATTACAACAGCTGTTACCGTAAGAATTACTGAAATTATCGTGAGAAGATGTCCCGCATAAACTTGGCTTTCTGTAGAGCTTTCCGAATCTAGAAACTCGTTAAGCCCTGACGAAGCTTCTAAAAAGTACGGCAAAGAAATAGCTCCAGTCAAAACTAATAAGAATGCCACTATAGTCGTAAGGCCAATAATACTGATTACTCGATTTAAGGTATTCATTTAACCTCTTCCCTACTCTCAGTTAATACTAGTCAGAATTTACGTTTTTTTCCTAGCAATAAGCTTATCCTGGACCCAATCACAAAGTCTCTGGCATCCCATTGCACATCCCGTCTTCCGGAATACAACGGTTAAATCTACCGTCGTGCACCCCATCTCAACCTGCCAAGTGGCACAGCCATTGTCATGGAATTTGGTAGTCCTACAGCGATTTCCTAGGTTGAGGTAGTCGCCCTGCTACGCAATGGAGTCCGGGCAAAGGCTCGCGCGATTGCACCACGGCTGTGGTCTCGAGTCCAGCGGCAACCGAAGCGAGCGCGACGATGCCTTCAACTCTCTGGTATGTGCGACACGATGTCTCGGGCCCCTACACTACTATTTCGCACTCTTCTACGCTACCGTTTCGCAGAAATTCCGGTCATATCGACAGTGAACGCTCCTGAGAATCAGTCTTCGCCAATCGCTTCGCCTCTTCCAGGGTCTCGCCGATCTCGTCGTCGCTCCGGATGGCCAGCCGCTTTCCGTCCGGCCATTCGGCGATGACACGATAGCCCGTGCACGCCAGCGCCACAGCCATATCGTTCGCCGGCAGCTGGATTGTTACCCGCATCGAGCAGGCAGTCGACATCGGCGCGGCGGATGAGAACTTCGCTTTGCTATTTCTAGGGAAGCTCTGAACAACGAATGATTCCTCGTTGATTTCGGATTTTCAGATTCAAAAGCACGTTTTTTACAAATTTTGGTTGGCTATTTGATCATTTTCTATCCAGAATCTGCCTTTCCGGCAAATTCCGGACGGACTGACCCTACGTCGGTAGAAATTTATCCACCAGAAGCAGGTTGGTAAAGCCAGCCAGAACATGAAACCGATTGCGGTTCTTGGCCTGACCCCGATAACGGACTTTGTCGTAACCGAACATCCGCTTCATGTATCGGAAGGGATGCTCGACCTTTGCCCGAATCTGGCTTTTGATTTTCTCGACCTTCGCCTCGTCGCTCTCCGGGTCCATCTCTTTGCGCTTTCCCGGCCGTTCGGCAATGTACCAAGTGACATCCCGATCTCGATGGGAATCTCGTTTTTCAATGCCTCGATATCCGGCATCGCCGAACACGCGCTGTTCCTCACCGTGCAACAATCTGTCAGCCGCGTCCAGATCGTGGGTGTTGGCAGGAGTGGTATCCAGGCTGTGAACGAGACCGGTCATGTCATCGACTCCAATATGCAGCTTCATGCCGAAATGCCACTGGTTCCCTTTCCGGGTCTGGTGCATCTCCGGGTCGCGCTTCTTTTCCTTGTTCTTCGTCGAGCTGGGTGCGGCAATGATGCTGGCGTCAACGATGCTGCCCTCGCGCATCATCAGGCCGTGCTCGTCCAGATGTTTGTTGATCTCCGCGAACAGTTTCTCGCCCAGCTTGTGACGCTCGAGAAATCGCCGGAAGTTGAGAATGGTGGTCTCGTCAGGCAGCGGGTCCGACAGCCGGAGGCCCGCGAAGCGCCGCATGGATTCGATCTCGTAGAGCGCATCCTCCATCCCGGGATCGCTCAAGTTGTAGAACAACTGCATGCAATGGATCCGGAGCATCGTTTCCAGCGGGTACGGTGGCCGGCCAGTACCGCCTTTTGGATAATGCCGCTTGAGCTTCTTGACGAGGCGCTCCCAGGGAATCAGTCGTTCTATCCGGTCGAGGAACTTCTCGCGACGCGTTTTACGCTTCTTATTCTGATATTCGGCCTCGGCAAAGCTGATCTGATCCATGAAAATCACTCGGCTGATGAACGATGCGGGTATTATCTCAAAAATCGGGACTTATTCAGAGCTTCC
>MDTG01120349.1_pt1 | contig 12921 bp, 11 predicted proteins | sample 811421 | NCBI WGS metagenome assembly MDTG01 (sample SAMN05326645, study PRJNA326480) | marine metagenome | isolation source: seawater | place: Pacific Ocean: South East | collected 2011
CTGGAGAAAATAATGCTTGGCTACTAAACATAAGAGGAAATGATACAAAATACACACCAATACCAAATTGTTATATTTTAATTGATAAAAATAAAAATATTAAATTTTTTTGTGACCTTAAGAAAATAACTTCATCTTTTAAGCAAAAATTCAGCAAAATGGAATTTATTGAAATTGGATTAACTAGTAAAATACTTTCAAAAATTTACAATAAAAGATTTATCTTAGATAGCAACTCATGTTCTGTTTTTTTCGAGAATATTATTCTAAAAAGAAATAAAATATTAGATACTGAAGATCCGATATATTACTTTAAAGCTATAAAAACTAAAAAAGAAATTAGTAACATTAAAATAGCTCACATTTCTGACGGCGTGGCCTTAACAAAATATTTATTTTGGTTAAAAAAAAATTTCAACAAAAAAAAAATTACAGAAATGAGTGCATCTAAAAAATTATATGACTTAAGAAAAAAAAAATAAAAAGTTTAAATTTTTAAGCTTTCCAACAATTTCAGGTTCTGGGCCTAATGGTGCAATTATACATTATAAAGCAACAAATAAGACTAACAGAAAGTTAAAAAAAGGAGATATATATTTAGTTGACTCTGGAGGGCAATATGAATTTGGAACTACTGATGTTACACGAACTATTTCTCTAGGAAATTCAAGCAAAAGAATTAAAAACATTTTTACGAGAGTTTTAAAAGGTCATATTGCAGTGGCAGATTTTAAAATAAAAAATAATACATCCGGATCTGAAATAGACAGTAAAGCTAGGAAATTTCTAAATGAAATAGGATTAGATTATGCTCATGGAACTGGACATGGTGTTGGTTATTTTCTAAACGTGCACGAAGGTCCCCATGCGATTTCAAAAAATAATAAAGTAAAACTTCAGGAAGGTATGATTGTATCTAATGAACCTGGATATTATGAAAAAAATAAATTTGGTATAAGGATTGAAAATCTTGTTTATGTCAAAAAGAATAAAAATAAAAAATCTTTTGAAAGTTTAACAATGGCTCCGATTGATAAAAATTTGATTAATCTATCGCTACTTAATAGTGATGAAAAAAAATGGCTTAATAACTATCATAAAAAAGTCTTCAATAATTTAAAAAATGATATGGCAGGTGTTGAAATGGTAGAACTTAAAAAAGCCTGCTCAGCTATTTAAAATTTTATTCCAATCTTTTTCAAAAATAATTTTTATTTTAAGTTGCTTTGCTTGGTCGATTTTTTTTTTAGTAGGTCTTGAGTCTCCGACTACTAAAAAATCAAGTTTTTTTGTAATTGACCCTAGCACTTTTCCTCCATTATTTTCAGCAATAGATTTTGCCTCTGACCTACTCATGTTCTTAAAGCCTCCAGTAAACATTAATCTTTTGTTAGAAAATTTACCGTTTTTATTTTGAATAGAGAAATTATTTATTTTTAATTTTGCGATTAACCCTGCAGTAATTTTTTTGTTTGTTTCATTGCTAAAATAATTATTTATCGACTGTAATTGTGTTTCACCTATCCCATCTAAATCTGCTAGATTAAGTAATATTTTTTTTCTATTATTTAAATTGAATAATTTTGAAAATTCTCTTATCGATCCAAAAAAACTAGCTAAAATTTTAGCATTTTCTTGCCCAATATGACGTATACCAAGCGAAAAGATAAATTTATCCAACGTAATTAATTTTGATTTTTCAATAGCTTTTTTTAAATTTGTTATAGATAAGACACCCCATCCCTCGAGTTTTTTTATTTTCTCATAGTCAAGTTCAAAAATGTCAGATGGCTCTTTAATTAAATTTAGTTTCCAAAACTGTTCAATGACTTTTTTTCCTAGTCCATCTATATTAAAAGCTTCTTTTGAAACTATATGTTTTAACTTCTCTTTGGCTATAAATTTGCAATCATAACCTTTTATACAACGTCTAACCGCGTCATGCTTATTGGTAGTTTTACTAATTTCTTTTTTAGTATTTGAGCCACAAAGACATTTTCTTGGAAAAATAAATTTTTTTGTATTTTTATTTCTTTTGGATAAATCTACTGATACAACCTGAGGAATAACGTCACCCGCTCTTTGAATTTTGATTGTGTCTCCAATACGAATATCCTTTCTCTCTATCTCGTCTTCATTATGCAACGTCGCATTGGATACTACAACACCTCCAACAGTAACTGGTTCGACTTTCGCCACTGGAGTAATTGCTCCTGTTCTACCAACTTGTATAATTATATCGTTAATTTTAGTTACAGCTTTTTCAGCGGAAAATTTATAGGCGATTGCCCACCTTGGTGAATTAGATGTATTACCTAATCTTTTTTGAAGATTTAGATCGTTAACTTTATAAACTATCCCATCTATATCGTAATCTAAGGTAGATCTTTCTTGATCAATTATTTTATGATGTTCCTCTGCTTCCTTTAAGTTACTTATCAATTTAGACAATGGGTTTATTTCAAAGTTCCATTTTGATAATTTTTCTAAAAAATCTGATTGCGTTTTAAAAATCATAGGTTTAATAGCTCCAAATCCATAAGCAAAATATTCTAATGGTATTTTTGCAGTCTCCTCCGGATTTTTTTGTCTTAAAGATCCTCCCGCTGCATTTCTAGGATTGGCAAAATTTTTACTTATGCTTAAAAAGTTTTTTTTCTTTATGAAAATTTCACATCGTATTTCCAATAAATCAGGAATATTTTTATCATGAATGAACTTTGGAATACTTTTTATAGTTTTCAAATTTGATAAAATATCTTCACCTATATTTCCATCACCTCGTGATAGACCTTTCGTGAGTTTACCTCTCTCATAAGTTAAGGAAGCAGATATTCCGTCTATTTTGGGCTCTGCAAATAATTGTATATTATTTTTATTTAGATTTAAAAAATTATTTATTTTTTTTACGAAATCTTCCATATCATTTTTGTCGAAAGCATTTGAAAGAGAAAGCATTGGGCTTAAATGTTTTATCTTTTTGAATTTATTAAGTGGCTTAGCTCCAACTATATTTGATAATAAATTTATTTCTTTTAGGAATTTATATTTATCCTCCAGTAGTAATATTTCTTTTTTAAGTTCATCATATTTATAATCAGGAATTCTTGGATTATCTTCATTATAATAGTAACTGTTATGTTTTTTAAGAGTATCGATTTTTTCTTTATAATCTTTTATTATTTTTGACTTGTCTTGCATTAATTTAAAATATCAATAATTTTTTTAAAAATACTATCTGTCTTCTTTTCCTGGATTATTTCTTTTTTTTTCTCAATTTTATAATTTTTATTTAAAATTTTATAAGATTGTTCATGCCACTCACTAGTATTATAATTGTAGCCTAATATACTCGCATATTTTTTTGCCTCTTGTTCTAAACCTAAATGATAGTGAATTTCTACTGATCTTAATAAAGCTTCCTCTATAAAGACAGTTTTGTCGTATTTGTTAATAATATTTTTAAGTCTATTTATGGCAGGTATCCATTTTTTTACAGATATATAATATTTTGCAATATACATTTCTTTAGCTGCCAATTGATTATAAATAAGATCTTTTTTAAATTTAAGATCGTTCGAATAATCGCTATTAGGATATTTTTCTAAAAAGAAGTTTATTTGTTTTTCAGCTTTAATTAGAGGTTTTAAATCTTTTTTTTCATCTTGTATTTGTTCATAATAAATTATGGCTAAAAGATAATGTGCGTACATAATATTTTTGTCTGCTCTATAAAGATTAAAATATCTTTTTAGGTTTGCCTCTGCTTCTGTATAAAAATTAATTCCGTATAAAGAGTAACTTGACATTATTGATGATTTCGCTGCTAGCTCGGGCTTTTCAAAATTTAATTCTGCTTGATCAAATTTTTTACTAGCAAAAAAATAATCTTTTTTTTCAAATGCATCCAAACCTTCTTTATACAATTTATATGCATCTACTCTTTTTGAATTTTCATATACAAATTCTTTATCTTTTGAACAAGCAAATAAGGAAACGAATATTAAAATAATTATTAAAAATCTAAAAGTCATTAATACAAATTAATAACAGATTGAGATTTAAATTATATCAAAAATTATTAGATTTAAATTAAGCGTTTACAGCTATTTTTAAGTTTGAAAGAGATTTTGATTTTTTTGAAATAAAAATGCTGTTCAACTCAAAAACATTTAGAAGTGATTTTTTACTTAGTGCTTTTCTTAAAAATAAGTTTGTTAATTCATGGCCGCCTTGGTCGCATTTAACTTTACCAATAATTCTATATCCTGATAATACAAAATCACCTACTAGGTCCAGTATTTTATGATTAACAAATTCTTTTTTATTTCTTAAGCCTTCTTTATTTAAAACTTTTTCTTCATCCACTACAACAGCATTGTCAAGTGAACCACCTTTGGCTAAGCCAGCTTTTTTTATTTTTTCAATATCTTGGAATAAACAAAAAGTTCTTGAGCTCGCAACATCGTTTAAATTGTCTTCTTTAAAATTTACTGTATTTCTTTGGTTACCTATAATCAAATTTTCGTATTTTAATTTAAAATCAACTATTAATGAATCATCATTTGGTTCAATTGAAATTTTTCTTTCTCCATCAACTAACTCTATCTTGTCTGTTACTTTAAGATATTTTCTTTTTGCAAGTAATTGTTTTAATTCTACATTCTTTAAAATTTTAAGGAAATCTTTTGCCGAGCCGTCCATTATTGGGACCTCTTCATTATTAATCTCTACAATTGCATTATCTATATCAGCCAAATAGAGCGCAGCTAATAAATGTTCAACGGTTGAGACTTTTATTCCTTGCCTATTTTCTAAAGTGGTACACAATCTTGCTGATGTTACATTTTTATAATTAGCAGCTACTAAATTATCTTGTTTTAAATCTATTCTTTTAAAAACTATACCTGAGCCTGCTTCTGCTGGTTTAATTTCAATTCTAGATTTTTTTCCGGAATGTAGTCCAATTCCCTCAAAAGTTACTGGTTTTGATAGTGTAGTTTGATTTATTAACTGCATTGGAGCTACTTATATACCCCGGGCTCATTTTGCTAAAAACAACAAATGTTTCTAAAAATAACAAAATTAATTAAATAAATTATCAAAAAATCTCGCAAGAATTGACTTTTTTACTCTTGAAACAGGTATTGCCTCTTTTTTCCAACCAAAATGGACAAGCTCGCTTGCAGTTTCTATTAAGTTTTCATGAGAAAATTCATCTAAAAAATTTACCTCTAAATTTTTTTCAGTCGAAAATAATGCTTTGTAAATTGTTTTTAAACTTTGTGGTTGTGAATTATTGTCAAAATCAAAAAAAATAGTCTTTACTCCTTTGCAATAAAAATGAATATTTATATTATTAAATATTAAGATTTCAGAAATTTCTTTAACTCTTGCTTCGATTATCTCATAGATTAATTTTTTTCTCAATTTTTTATAAGCTTCATCATTAAAAAAGACTTCTTCTACAAGTTCGTCTTCATTAATTTCACTATCAAATTGAATTTGACTCAAAATTTTTTTTACTGTGCTTATTTTTAATGATGTAATTTTTGAAACATCTTGAAGAATGATGTTGCTTCCAAATTTAAAATTTTGCTCAAATTTTAGAGAATTATTTTCAAAATAGAATATTTTAGAACTATCTTCTTGAATATTAATATGAAAAAAATTTTCTGAACTTTTAATTCTTTTACTTATATTTGCACCTTTAATAAAACTTTTAAGTAAAATCTTTTTTATCTTTAAATTACAATTTGCAAAAATATTTTCAAGATTTTTAAAATTATTAATATTAATTAATGCGAAAGATAGTTCGTGAGTATAAAGATCTCCAAATAATCCAATTGGTAAATTATCAATTTGTTTATTATCTAAAATATATTTAGAATTAAAAATATGAAGGATTGTTTTATTAGTCTCAATTTTTTCTACGTATGATTTTAAAGTAGTTAAAATATAATTAATATTTTCTTTTAAAATCTGAGACCCATTTAATTTTTTATATCCAGATAAGCAAAGAAAACTTGGATTTAAATTGTCTAAAACTATTACTATCTCTTTAAAGGTAAAGTTAAATTTTTTTTCAATTAAATAAATATTCTCTTTCATTAAATTAAAAACTTTATCGTAATCGGAAATTCTATTATCTTCTAACCCAATTATTTGGGTTTTTAGTTCATAAATTTTTTTTAAATTATTTTTTTCATCATATTTCCCAACAAAAAAAATAAAATTTGATTTATTAATTTCTAAGTAAATTTCAAGAGAATTATTTCTCATAAATTATTTTAGTATAAGCTGATCTTCTATTCTGTAATCAAAAACTTTATAATTTTTAAATTCTTTCTTATGGATTATATTCATAAAATTTCTCAAACTAGCTAAATAATTTTTTACTGGTAATTTGATAATTTTTTTATCTTTAGTTTCAATATCCCATCTTTTTGACTCGTACAAAGTAAATTTTGTAACTGAGGACATTGGAAAATCCTCTTTTTTTAAATCGTTATAAAGAATTTTAAACATTTCTTTGGTGCCAAACACATAGGGCAAATCTTTAAAATTATATTTTTTATTAAATTCGATATAATCAACCTTATCACTAAGATAAAATTTTTTCTTTTTATTTAATAAAACTGCAATTGGTTTCTTTTCAAAAATTTTGATTTTCAAAGTGCTGGGGTATTTTTTTTTTATGTTAAAACTATCAATGAAACTATTTTTAATTAAAGCTTTTTCTATCTCTTTATTTTTCAAAAAAATTAGATTTTTCCCGTAATATGGAGCAAGTAATTTTCTAATATCTTTTTCTTTAATCAATGCATTATTTTCAATTATTATTTTTTTTAAATTAAATTGCGGTATAGCTATTTTTTCTCCTAAAGTAATCGTTGTTAACAACACTAATAGTGCTAAAGAAATAATAGTTCTTTTTTTCATCTATTTGTACTTGCGTCTAATAGAATTTCTTCAACTAAATTTTCAAAAGTTATTCCTTTATAGTTTGCGATTTCAGGAACTAGCGATAAGCTTGTCATCCCAGGCTGAGTGTTTATTTCCAATAAATAAAAACAATTATTAAAAAATTTAAAATCAGATCTTGTTACTCCTCTACAACGTAAAGCTTTGTGAGTTTTTTTTGCTATAGACATAACCTCAAAATATTTATTCTTGGTTAATCTTGCAGGCATCACGTGTTTAGTTTTTGCTTCCTTGGTATATTTTGCTTTATAATCGTAAAAAAATCTTTTTGGGATTAGTTCGATTGCACCTATAGCTTTTCCATTTATTACTGCAACTTGAACTTCTTGACCTCCAATATATTCTTCAAGAATTATTTCGTCATATTTTTTTAATAAAAATTTAATAGAACTAATTAATTTTTTTTTATTTTTGCAAATTTCCACCCCTAAACTTGACCCTTCGTTAATTGGTTTTACAACAATAGGAAAATTTATTTTTTTTTTTCTAACCATTTTGTAAATATTTTGTTCCTTAAAAAGCATTTTTTTTATGGATAAAAACTTGGGTGTTTTAATCCTGTTTTTAATAAAGATTTTTTTTGAATAAATTTTATTCATTGCATTAAATGAAGAGATTACTCCTGAATGTGTATATGGAATTCTTAAGTATTCAAAATAACTTTGTGCAACGCCGTCTTCTCCATCTCGCCCATGAAGAGCGTTAAAGATTACATCTGTATTTATTTTATTTATTAAGTTAAAATTTTTGATTTTTGGATCAAAAGATGAAACTTTGTAACCCTTTTTTTTAAGTGCTTTGATACAAGCTTTTCCACTCTCCAAACTAACTGCTCTTTCACCGGAAGTTCCACCTAAAATTACCAAAACATTTTTAAATTTTTTTTTATTCACCAACAATTTTAATCTCAAGTTCTAGACTAACTCCAGTTTTTTCATAAACTTTTTTTTTCACTTTTTTTATTAAATTTTCAATATCTGACGCTTTTGCATTTCCATTATTTACAAAAAAATTACAGTGTTTTGGTGAAATTGAAGCACCTCCTACACTAAGTGTACTGCATCCTGATTCTTTTATTAACTTCCAAGCCTTTTTATTTTCGTTTATATTTTTAAAAGTACTACCACATGTTTTAATTTGGTTAGGTTGAGCTTTTTTTTTTCTTTCAATAAAATCTAATTGTTTTTTTTCTATCAATTCTGTCTCACTAACTGAACACTGAAGTTTTGCTGCAATAATTAAAAAATCTTCTGATAAATTTGTTCCTCTGTAAAAAAACTTAATATCTTTTTTTAAAATTTCAAATTCTGACAAGTTTTTTTTATCAATGACTTTAATAGATATTAAAATTTTTGATATGTCCTGACCGTAACACCCGCTATTCATGACAATAGCTCCACCGATTGATCCAGGTATACAAGATAAAAACTCTAAATTTCCTAAGTTATTCTTTTTAGCAAAATTAGCTACTGTTCGATCTAATGTTGCCGCACCTACAGCTAAAATATTTGGACTTAAAATTTTTGTATAAGAAAAATTCTTTCCCAATTTTATAACAACACCTTTGACACCATTATCCCTGAATAATGTGTTAGATCCTGCCCCTAATATTGATGTTTCTAAATTTTTTTTTTTGGTCTCTTTTAGCAACTCAAGTAATTGTTGTTTATCTTCGGCTTTAAAAAAATACTCAGCATTACCTCCAAGATTAAACCAACTAAAATTTGAAAGATTAACGTTTACACGTAAATTATCTTTAAATTTTTCAGTTAATTTTATATCTTGACTCATAATGAAGTTTTTAACTTTGCCATCCACTTTGAAATAGCTCCTGCCCCCATACCAATTATAATTTCTTCCTGAGTTAAATTTTTTCTAAAATAATTGATTAATTCCTCTATATTTTTAACAATTATAACCTGTGTTTTAGAATTTTTACCTATTAAATTTGCAAATTTAAACTGATCAAATCTTAAATTCTTTTTTTCTCCAGCTGGATATAAAGGACATAAAATTACTAAGTTAGATTTAACAAAACATTTAGAAAATTTTATTTTTAAAGACATGACTCTAGAGTACCTATGTGGTTCAAAAATACTTATAATTTTTCTATTAGGATTTACATTATGAACGCCCTCCAATATCGAACTAATCTCTGTAGGATGATGGGCGTAGTCATCATAAAAATCATTATTGTTGTTAGAAAAAACCTTAGTCATTCTTCGTTGCACACCGGTAAAATTTTTTAAAGATTTTTTTACAATTTTAAGATTAGCTCCCAGGTTTAGACATACTATTAAAGCAGCAGCAGCATTTAATACATTGTGTTTGCCCAACAATTTTACATTTATATTTTTGATATTTTTTAATTTCTTTTCTTTATTTTTAAAGATTAAGTCAAATGATGTGTAATCAGATCTATAATGAATCTTTTTAATTTTATAATCAGCCTTTGTATTTTCACCATAAGTAAGAATATTTTTGTTTTTAACTTTACTCAAGATTTTACGTAAATTATCATTGTCAATGCAAACAATGGATTTCCCTGTTGGTGGAGTTTTTTTAATAAATTCAATAAATGATTTTTCTAAATTTTTATAATTTTTATAATAATCTAAATGCTCATAATCCACATTGGTTACAATTGAATAGTTAATTGGAAGCTTAAGAAAACTACCATCTGACTCGTCTGCTTCTAAAATTGCCCAGTCTCCTTTTCCAAGTTTAGCATTACTTTTAAGAGAATTTATTACTCCACCATTTATAATGGTTGGGTCCAATTTTTGATCGGATAATATTTTTGAAACAAGAGATGTAGTTGTAGTTTTTCCATGAGACCCTGTTATTATAATATTTTTTTTAAGAGAAACAACATCAGCTAAAACTTCAGCTCTTGAATAAATCGGAATTTTATTTTTTTTGGCATATTTTAATTCATTATTACTATTCTTAATTGCAGTAGACTTGACTATGATAGTTGCCTTTTTAACGTTGCTTGGAGAATGACCTATTAATACTTTAATCCCAACCTTTGAACAACTTGTTGTGTTTTTGTTTTTTGTTTGATCACTTCCTTGAACTTTAAATCCCATATTTTTCATTATTTGAGCAAGACCACTCATCCCTATACCGCCGATACCGATAAAATGAACTATATCTTTTTGACCTAAACTAATTTTTTTCATTTATAATTTTTCTAATTAGAATATTTAAATTACTAAAGATTTTTTTGTCGGAATATTGTTGTTGGTTTGATAACATATCTCTAACAAGTGATTTATTTTTAAAAATAGACTCAATTAAACTATATAATTTACTTTTTATATCTTTTTCTTCCAATAAAAATCCATAACCTTTTTTTTCATAAAATTTAGCGTTTTTATATTGATGGTTATCTGCTGAAGTTGGTAATGGTATGGCAATAAAGGGTATTTTAACATTAATAAGTTCTGCTAAAACTGAAGCACCGGACCTTGTAATTACTAAATTTGATTTTAAATAATATTCATCAATATTGTCTGTAAAATTAAAAATTTCATAATCTATTTTAGCTTTTTTATAAAATTGGGATAATTGATCATTTTGATTTTTTTGACATTGTTGAAAAACTTTAATTGTAGAATAAGAATTTTTCACTTTTTCAAATATTTGGGGCAACTCATTCGCAAAAATTTTAGCTGCCTGACTTCCCCCTAAAACCAATATTTTTAGTTCATCAAGTTTATCTATCTCATAATTATTATCTTTTAAATTGATCAACTCTTTTCTTATTATATTTCCTGTCTCTAAAACTTTTTCTCTATTAGATCCAATGATGCCTTCAAGATCTTTGTAAGAAACAAATATTTTTTTGGCGAATGGCAATAAATATTTATTAGCTTTTCCCAGCACAAGGTTATTTTCATAAATAACATATTTTACCTTCAATACTGAAGCAGCGATACAAATCGGAAAAGAAGAGTAACCGCCCATTCCAATTACTAATGATGGCCTATTAAATAGTAAGAAAATTAATGATCTCAATATTGAAAATATTATAATTAAAAATGAAACAACAAATTTTAAAATATTTTTTTTAAGCAACGGCGAAGATGGAAGTGTTTTTATATTTAAATTTTTATAATTTTTAAGATATTGCAAACCTCTTTTATCAGACGTCATTTGTACAATATAATTTTCACTTATCAAATAGTTCGCTAAACTGTAGGCTGGAAAAATATGGCCTCCCGTACCACCTGTAGCAATTAATATTTTTTTTTTAGTCATACAAGTAAGATTTGTTTTTAGTATAATTTAAGATTAATCCTGCTAAAATTGCACTTCCAATAAGAGATGAGCCTCCGTAACTTAAAAAAGGTAAAGTCATACCTGTTGTAGGTAATAAATTAGTGTTTACACCAGCATGAATAAAAGTTTGAAATATTAAAAGTGAAGCCAACCCACTTAAAGAAATTTTTAAAAATTGATTATCTTGATTAAAACAATTTTTTACTATCCTAAAAGAAATGTATAAAAAAATAAATATAATCATGATTGAAACTATAGATCCATATTCTTCAGATATAACAGCTATTACATAATCGGTATGTGCCTCAGGGACACTTTCTTTTAATATACCTTCACCCATTCCTTGACCTGTCAACCCTCCCAGCTTTATAGCATCCAGTGCTGAAGAAGATTGAAATTTATCTCCCTGATTAGGATCAAAAAAGGTTATTAATCGATTAATAATATATCCAAATTTTTCTGGTAAAAAAAATAGCAAGGAGCTTATTGATATCAAAAAAATTGAAAAAAATATTAAAATATAAAAAAGACTAACTCCTGAAATAAATACAGTGGAGATCCAACATCCAATTAATAATATGGATTGACCTAAGTCAGGCTGATCAATTAATAGGATTATTACAGAGCACAATAGAATGAAACTTAAAAAATATTTAATTTGGGAATTTTCAAATTTCTGCAGAGATAATAACTTTACAGTCATTAATATGAAAAAAGGCTTTAATATTTCTATCGGCTGTAATCTAAAAAAGTAAAAATCAAGCCAACGCTTAGCTCCTTTAATTTCTATTCCTAACACTGGAACTAATAATAAAGAAATAAAAGATAGTACAAATAATGGAACCACGAGTTTATTAATTAATTCGGTTTTTACCATAGAAATGATAATCATAATTAATAAAGCTAGGAAAGTGAAAATAAAATGCTTTGTAAAAAAAAAGTAGTAATCTTTATTAAGTCTTTCTCCAGCAAGTGATGAAGTAGAAGCAAATGAAAAAAATAATCCCAAAAAAAATAAAATTAAAAAACATAATAAAATTTTTTTGTCTATACTTCTCCAATAATAAGTTAAAAAAAATTTAAATGAGTTTTCTTGCATAGATTCTGCTCAAACGTTTAAATTCATTTCCTCTTTTTTCAAAATTAGAAAATTGATCAAAAGAAGCTGACGCAGGGCTTAATAAGATAAATTTTTCTATATTTTTTTGTAATTTACTATCTTTTAAAATTTTAATGATTGAATTTTTAAGATCTTTAGTTACTGAAAAATCGATTTTACCAGCAATTTGCCTTTTAAAAAAATTTATATTTTTTCCAATAAGATAACATTTAATTATATTTTTACTGTGTTTAGTTATATTTATTTTATCTCTTTTTTTAGGTAGCCCTCCTAAAATCCAATAAATATTTTTAAGACCAGAGAGTGCAGATTGTGTGGCAGTAAAAGAAGTGGCTTTTGAGTCATTTATGAAAGTAATATTTTTTCTTCTTAAAAAAAATTCGAACCTATGAGTTAATCCTTTAAAGGATTTCATTGAATTAATAAATGAATTTTCTTTTATCTTTAATAATTTGGCAAACGTAAAGATAAAACTCATATTTTCATTGTTAATATCGTGAACTAAATAATCATTTTTAATTTTATGTTTA
>MDTG01156019.1_pt1 | contig 12921 bp, 11 predicted proteins | sample 811421 | NCBI WGS metagenome assembly MDTG01 (sample SAMN05326645, study PRJNA326480) | marine metagenome | isolation source: seawater | place: Pacific Ocean: South East | collected 2011
GGATCTTCAATTGCAGATTTAAATGCCGCCCTGAGAACTGCAAGCCTGTCAGCAGGCACATTAGGAGTTGTATAAAATGGTCTGCCTGCTGCGAGAGGAGCTGCCATTAATGCAGCAAATTGCCGCCCTTTAGCAGAAAGCTGTTCTGATATATGAGGCACCCCTGCTAGTTCGCTACGCTTCGCGCCCGAATACAGTATTGGAACAAGGCCCAACTCCTCTATGGCCTTAGCCGTACTTTCATAGGAGTTAGCGGTTGCATGAACATTACCTCTTTCTATAGCCAGAAATCGGGATGCGCCTCCGATAAAACCAGATATAATCTTTACATTGAAGCCATCCTGTTTCAACAAAGCAGCATAGGTGTAAGACCCAGCTCCGGGACCTGAAGCTCCGAACAAAACCTGTTTTTTACTATTTCTTAATTGCTTATAGGTCTTTACCGGATGGTTTTTTGCAAGTGTTACAATAAACGTTGATGATGCTGCACTACCAAGTGGATTTAACTTCAGCAAATCAAATTTAACGCCAACATCCTTTGACCTTTGTGAAATCGGAGCTTCTCGCGATAATATAGCAAGTTCCGTTCCGTCTTGTTTAGCTCGTAACATCATATAATTAGCAGCTACGATACCACCAGCTCCGGGCATATTTACAACTATCATCTTAGGATTGCCAGGTATGTGTTTCGCCATGTGCCGCGCGATTAAGCGCGCATAGAAATCATAACCTCCGCCAGGAGCAGAGCGAACAATCATTTTAACTTTTTTTCCTTTATAAAATTTTTCGACCGACGCCGCTTCCGTCGAGATGTTCATCGCTGACACCACTGTCAAACAAATAGAAAGAAAGCCTAATCCAATCTTACGAGTCATAATTCCCCCCAATCAAGTCAATGTAATACCCTATATTTAAACCGCTTTCACTGCAATAACACGTTATTTAGTGTATTACATGTACTAAATACATTGCATAAAAAAATCATTACAGTATTTTATGATTTCGCAAACGGTAAAGACCTCTGGGGAAATTTGCAGTGTTTGCAGTGAGCGCTAGAATAAAAAACGTTGGAAATTAGTTTTATGCCTATTTAGCAAAAACACGTGTATTCTCAAAGTTATCGTTTGGTTCATGTGTAACTACTAAAGCTGTCCCAACTACTGCAATAACAGCAACAATCGCAATAAAATAAAAAATCTGTTTATCCATTTTTCATACCCTACCAATCTTAAAAAAAACTCATATCACCGCAAGATGTGCAAGCTCAAAAATTTTATTTTTTTATACTATAGAATTTTGCAACTTAACTCATGACTATGCTTGTAAAAATTGTTAAAGCCACAACCTCTGGATCCCATTTTTGTAGCGGATGTGAAACAAAAATACTCTAACCTTTCTCTATTCACCAATTTTACAAGATACTCAAAGAAAAAAAATATCTTTTAAAAATTAACTAAAAAAAGGGCAGCCACAACTGGCCACCCTTTCCAAAGACTAACCGTTTCACTTATCTACATAGTAATTGAGCCACCCTTTTGCCGTTACGGTTTTTTCTGAGCATACAAACTGTATCATTTTTAATATACCTACCAAGATTGGATTGTGAAGGAGAACTTCCAACACGTACCGGCACGAGCCGCCCACGAACACAAACCACACTTTGTTTGTTGCTGAAGCCAACACGCATCCGAGGTGATCCACCCTTTTTCTCGTAACTGATTGAATTTGCCTCTGACAAAACCCGTTGCACAGCCATTACGGGACCTTTTCTTGGTTTACACTTCCTGGATAGATTAGCTGGTTTACCACGCGGCGGCATTCCTCGTTCCCCACGCGGCGGCATTCCTCGCTCCCCACGCGGAGGCATCCTTCGCTCACCTCGCGGAGGCATTCCTCGCTCCCCACGCGGAGGCATATCAGCCTTAAAGCCTTTTTTAGCGCAAAAACGTTTTGCTTTTTTTAACATATTAAGCATTTTGCGTTCTTTTGGATCTTTCCACGCCCGATCTGTCTTTGGTGGAACAACAGCTGACATTGCCAATTTACAACACCCAGTTTTAACAAACTGTTTCTTCTTCCCTGCCTTCCAAGTTTTTATGCAACGCTGTTCTTGCTGGGACATTTTTGGCCCACCTTTTCCTCCGTGGGCACCAGCAACTGCGGTTCCTGCAATTCCTGTCAAGCTGACCACCAAAATGCCCGCTAAAGCTATTTTATAAAAATATTTCATGATGTGTTATACCTCCTATTTTGTTTCGTCCAAATCAAAGGGATGCGAAGGGCATTTCCCTCAGCCGTAACATGATCACTCCCCAGCAAAGCAATCTACATAATTATTTTTAACACACTCCAAGGCCTGAGTTTGTATGTCTGATACAGTATCACTGCCCTCATTCTCCAGCAACTCTGCCAGCAAAAACTCACGGTTCTTCAACCCTGCAATCGAGCCGTTAGCAGCTGCTATAGAGTACCAACCATAAGCAGTTGCAGTGCTTTGATTAGTCCCAAAACCCTTTTGATATAAAAATCCAAGATTATTTTGTGCCGGTGCAAAACCATCTTTAGAAGATTTGGAATACCAATTAAACGCTTTTGTGTAATTTTGTGGAATCCCCCTACCCTCATAAAACAATACACCGAGATTGTATGCGGCTTCGGCATTCCCCAGCTCTGCAGATTTTTTATAAAATGAAAAAGCTTTTTTATAATTCACTTTATAGGTAGAGTTGCCGTTAAATATATTTCCAAGAATTAAAAGTACCTCAGAACTTTTATTATCATTTAGTTTTTCTAGAATTTCCAGAGCTTCTTTGAAATGCCCAATACTGATTAAGTTTTTCGCTTCAGTTATTCGTGATTTGGAACATGCAAAAGAGGGAGTCAAACTGAAAAGAATTAATAGCAACGAAATTATCTTAATTTTTTGTTCCACAAGCTTTTTGTTCCGATTTGATTCAATTCTAATTGTGTAATGTTCTTCTTTGGTAGTCAAATACACTTGATTCAAATTAAAAAAGAAATTTTTTTATTCCAATACGCCTGTCTTCTCACTCTAATATTCTGTAAAAAATAACCTTTCCAACAACCAAAAACCTCCAAAGATGCCAATCCCTAGTGACGCAGGTACAGCAATCCGTCGCCTAAACCAATGTTTTCTTCCAAACTGTACGCCAAGCAAAACGTAAGCAATGATAACAACTATTATTTGTCCAAGTTCTACTCCAACACTAAACCCTGCTAGTGAAATTAGCAGATCTTCTTGTTTATCCTCAAAATCTCGAAGTACACCCGCAAACCCAAGACCATGCATAAGACCAAAAAATATTATTATCCACGGCCGCAATTTAGTAAGTTTTGCTGTAAAAAGATTTTCAACCGCGACAAAGATAATACTTGCGGCAATAAGGGATTCGACTATTACGGATGAGATCTGGAATTGAGGCCAAATGGTACTCGCTGCGAGCGTAACTGTGTGTGCAATAGTGAAAAAAGTAATTTGCGTTACTAAAATACGAGTTCTTAAGCTTAAAAAAAACAATGCTAGAACAAAAAGGATGTGGTCGAGTCCCCTTGGAATAATGTGTACAAAGCCTAGGTATACATAATCAATAAAAGTATCAATTCCGGATGCCGTTGGTCTCTCACTAAGCAAAATTTTATCGCTTTTATTTCCGCTTTTGACCCAAACAGCTCTCATTGGAGAAATATTATCGAGTTTTATCCTTACGATACTGTCACCAAAATTTGGGTTATACTCCCACCTAAAAAATGATGGTTTAGGAGGTTTCTTCCCGGTTAAATGAATTTCGGTTAATCTTGAAAGATTTAGATTTTTTTCTTCCTTAACAATAATTTTATTAACAGTTGTTTTTATTTGTTTGCCATCAAAGATAAACTTTGTGCCGCCTAGCCATTCTGGAAGAATCTCATGAATTTCTTTTTTTAGTTGTTTTGCAGACAATTTTCTATAGGTTTGATATGCTTTTATCTCATCGGAGTGGTTGGGTACTTTTTTGGTATTAGACCGAATACCGGATATCAATGCTTCAAAATTTAGACTTGCGCTGATTAAGAAAAAATTTTTATTTGTCAGATCGACGTTAATTATCGCGGGACGAACTTGGTGCGCGTAAGCCTCAGACATAAATGTCAATAACAGTGTAAAAAGGAGAAGCTTACTTAAATGAAAAAACTTCATTTGAAATATAAAGCCGCCATGAGAGTATCTTTACAGTTCTTTTTCATACTGATTTTTATACTACTGAAAAGTAATAGTACCAATGCCCACGAATTCTGGATGGAACCAGATAAATATTTTGCAAATCAATCAGATACTATTGAGATAAGCAATCGTATCGGACAAAATTTTATAGGTGATACATGGCCCTATATATCGAACAGCTTTTTTAGTTTTGAATATGTATTAAATAAAACATCAGTCCGGATTGTTGGCCTTGAAGGTGATGATCCCGCGGCAAAACTTAAGATTAATTCTGCTGGGTTAGTAATAGTTACGCAGCATACAAAAGCAGACGAAGTAACATTTGAAAAATGGAAAAAATTCAAAGAATACCTAAAAAATGAGGGACTAGCCGACAAAATAGATGAGCATTTAAGACAGAATTTGCCAAAACAAAATATTAAAGAGAAATATTATAGATGCGCAAAACTTTTACTGAATATACAGTCGTCTTCAGAAGATTTTGATCATTTCACTGGAATGCCCCTAGAAATCGTCACCGCAAAAAATCCATACCATTTGGAACCGAACGAACAGCTCCAAGTTCAAGTTCTCTATTATGGAGAACCTTTACCTAACGCCCAAATAATCAAAATTAGCAAGAACTCTGGCACACGCTTGTTTGGTCCAAGAACTAATGCGGATGGAAAGGCTTTGTTAACTCTTACAGAGAGTGGGCCCATTCTTCTCAGTGTTGTTCACCTGACGGCTGCACCCAAACGTTCAAATGTACATTGGATCAGTCACTGGGCTTCTTTGACGTTTTCGAAAATATAATTTCTTCAAAAGTTATCTTCTTCTTACTCATTTTCTGTTTAAAATTAACTAAGGATGACAACATTTATTTGCTCTTATCGCAGACGGAAACGGTTCCATCGGGTTTCCTAGAATTACAAAAATTAGTGTTTTGTTGCAACGTGCTCGCTAGAGTAGCATCTGTAAAGTCAGCACCCGAAAAATCTGCGCCTTTCAAATTTGCCCCTAAAAGCGAAGTACTCACAAATTTACTCATTCTACCACGTACTGACAACAATCGAGCATAGTCCATCTGTGCTTTATTGAATGTTGCACCTTCAATATTTGCTCCTGAAAAATTAGCCATTCGCAGATCTGCTTTTGAGAAATTTGCTCCTCTGAGATCAGCTCCCGAAAAATTAGCCCTATTGCAGAAACAGTTTTCAAAAACCACATTGCGCATGTCGGCGTTACTAAAATTTGTTCGGTCCGAGAAAGACGATATAAGTTTTGCGTTAATAAATTTGGCACCACTAAAATCAGCGTCTGTTAGCTCTGCAGCCTCCAAATACGCTCCAGAGAAATTTGTGAATTTTCCGACTGCCTTTCGAACTGTTGCACCAAATAGGTTGCTTTTTGTGAGATCAGCATTTGTTAGTATCACGTTAGATAAATCGCTTCTTACAAATTTAGAAAAAATTAAATTCGCACTGCCAAAATTCGTCGATGTGACATCAGCTCTAGTAAAATCAGCGCCGTACAAATACGACCCTTTAAGGTTCGAATTTGCTAGGTTTTTTGAGTGATAGATTTCATAGCGCAAATCACAAAGCTCACAAATTATAGATTTGGCGGACACGCCAGAGAGAAAAGTGCCAGTGAACCAAATGATAGATGCAACACTTGTATATAAATATTTCATGATTTTCAATAATACAACATTTCAATTGCTTTTTTAAGACGCGAGGCTGGATCAGCCTGTGTATTCCAACTCTCAAGAGAAACATCTCCAGTTCTGAACTCACGATACAATGCATTTCCTTGTAAGTGCATAAAAATTGATGCCCAATTTGGATAGGGTTTAAACCAATCTGTATGGCGAGCACGAAGTTCTGATAACCCTTTATAATTCCTTCCAATCGCCGAACCCTCTTGCAAAGAAGCTTCACCATTATTTTTATCTTTATTTTTTGAATTTGTATAAGTGTATTCGGGAAATCTGGGCGTGATCAGTAGTATAACAGATTTATGATAATCTCTAGTTCTCAAGTTGGAAAACAAATATTGTACCCCGGGAATGTCTTGCAATATAGGCACACCATCTCTCAAATTTTCTACCTGTTTTTCAGATAAACCACTTAAAATCAGGGTGTCACCCTCTGATAAATCCACAGTAGCGTTGACTTTTGTTTTCATAGTTCGCAATTGAAAACTGAACGTAACATTATTGCTCGGAACCAAAAGGAAGGTTCGTTCAACCTCAACTTTTAGTTTTACCTTGCCATCCGCTACTCTTTCTGGAGTAACCTTTAAATTGACCCCAATATCTTGTTCTATGTCCACTGCTCCGGATTGTGCAGTCGTGGAGACGGATGAAGCACGAATATTCTCTCCGGAAAAAAATTCCGAAGTTTCCCCCTCAGTTGCTACGATAGTCGGTCTCGCTAGGATGTCATTGCGATCTGATCCAGAATTTGCGATGTTGAGACTATAAGTTATGGCAGGAATTGACAAAGCCTTTACGATCGCACGTGTTTTTGTAGAACTTGAAGAGTCCCTTAAATCGTCTGACTGAGTAGTAATATCAGAGAAGGCAACACTATCCGCACTGCCGAAGGTTAATTGTAAATTTTTTAACAGGTTGATACCGCTTGAAGTGGATATATCCTCAACTGAATTTATAATTACCACGTCCACCAGTACCATTTTTCTTCCCGATGAATTTTGGTTTACACCAGATTGCGTCGAGATGCCGCTGTCTTCAGGTGGATTTGGGTTGGTTTCGTCAGAAACTGCATTCGCATCACTGACTGAATTTGTCTCTCCTTCAACAGAGTTAGACTGATCTACTGCAGATTGAACGGCATAAAAATTTCTCTCTTTTTTAATTAATTTTGTTTTTTTAAACTGCGTTTTGAAAACGCTCTCTTTTCTGTATGTCTTGATTGTCTTCTGCCCCATGTTATTATTCATAGAGGAAACTTGAAAATGTCCTGGGAGAAGCAACTTTTGTCCCGGTCGTATATGATAGGGAGCTGAGAGTTTATTTAAGTTAATTACATCGTTTAAATTAGCTTTCGCTGTTTTAGAAATTTTATAAACAGTGTCACCAGTTCGTACGGTAACCGTTCTTTTTTTATTCAGTTGATTTTCAATATCTCTTTTTTTCCAAAACTCGTACAAAGATGTCCAATCTTTATATCTTTGCCAAATTTCTTTTTTTCTAGATGAAGTTTCGATGGCATCATAGTGACGCAAACTACTCTCTTTATCGTTAACGGCTGCGTAAACGACCGCAGCTAACTCATGAGTACGAGCTTCGTCGGGTTGCAACTGTCTTAATCTATGTGTCGCTGCTGCTGCTGTTATTGGATCAGCGGAAAAATAACTTGAAACTGCAAGATTGTAAGCAACATCAGGATCAGAATTACGTTGTAACAGTAACGTAGCATATACTTTCTGTGCCAGAATAAATTTTCTTTGGTCCAGGAAAAGTTTACCTAAATAAAATCGACTAATCCAATTACTATCATCAAATTTGATAGATGCCCTATAACCCGCTTCAGCAAGGTCGAAAAAGCTTGCATCTTTTGTAAGCGCACGCTGATGATATGTGTAAGCATTAAAAAACTGAATGGCGCTATTTTGTGGTTGCATTCGCAATGCCCTATTGAAGGCACCATTGGCTTCTGCATACTCACCTTCACGGAGGAACTCAACCCCTTCAAGGGCTAGTCTTTGATAGGCATTTGCTGGTTTTGGATCAAACTTTGGTGTCAGGGGGTCGTTAATATTGGTATTTGACACACACCCACTTAGGCAAATAAATAATGCAAAAAAAACATATAAAAGCACAATTTTGTTGCCGAACGTCATAATCATTTTTTTTGCCTGCGTTTCTTGCTTTTCTGTAACTCAGAGACTACTCCATCGTGTAGAGGAACACGGATACCTTCTTTAAACATATGTTTAATCGAAACATCCGCGAGAGCAGGATGAGCGGACTTAAAACCTTCTAAATCATTTATAATTAAACGCGTAATTGTGCTAATACTGTTGATATGGATTTTTTTTTGTGTGAGCAAAACCACTTTTATACCCAGGGTTCTCGCAATATTTTTAGATCCAGGATTGAACTTTGCCGGGACAGTGTAGTCGAAAAAAAATGGTCCCAACTCTTTCAAACCGGATAAAATCTTTGCAGGAACACTTATAAAAATTGCGTCACATTGCTTACTTAATCTCTCGTATAATTTATTGGGGAGCCCAATGGACTCGATTAAAATATCAACCTGACCAGAACAAAATGGGACCTCCTGGTTTTTGGTTGAAAATTCAGTTACCGAGGAGAAATATTTTTTAGACCATCCCATTATCCTAAATATTTTCTCTGCTATGTCACGCTTTCCTGAACCTTTATTACCTATATTTATTTTTCGTCCTGCAAAATCAGAAAATGTTTTTATTCCGCTCGACTTTTTTACAGTTATTAGTAATGGCTGCGTATATAAATTTAACAAAGTTCGCAGTTCATTGTTAGGCCCCATATCTAAAAAACGCTCTTCCCCACGATAAGCAAAATACGCTAGATCTGAACGAGTTATTGCCAGATCAAGCTCTCCTGATGATAGAGCCTGTATGTTATAAACTGAACCACCTGTTGTGTATTCTAAACAACGTAGTTTATGCTCATCGCGTGATCTGTTAATTTGTTTGCAGAAAGCTTTGCCAACAGGATAATAAGTACCCTTGTTCGATGCTGTACCAAGAGCAAAAAATTTATTTGCTTTTGCGTTTGGACACATAAACAAAAAAGAAGCAAACAAAATACATCCAACGAATTTCGATAGAGCACTCATTTAATTATCTCAGCTATTTTTAAAAGGCCCATTGGTGGATAGAGGTTTAAAGCGTGAGCACTTTTGATATTTATCAATACAGAATATCGTTTAAGCTTAAGTAAGGGAATAGTCCCCGCTTGTATTTTTTTGAAAAGAATTTTCTCTGCCTGCAAGGCTGCAATTTTTCCAATACTTGCATATTTGCTCGCAATGCCAAGCAAAGCAGCACCTTTTCTAACGGGCACCTCACTACCGGCTGCTACTGGCAAGTTTAGCTCTAATGCTGCACCAGTGAACTCTTTGCGATACTTTGTTAAAAATGAACTAGAACCCATGTATAAAAAATCAGGTTTTTGTCTCGCAATCCGAGTAACAGCCGGAACAATATCGCCAATTATCGGTTTCCCGTTACTTTCAACCGCAATTTGTTCTGTAACAACAGAAATGCCTAGTTCCTTTGCTGCATTTTTAACCGCCTGCACACTCAAACGCGCATTTAATTCATTTGTGTTGTAGACCATGCCAATCTTACTTATGGGTTTATACTTTTTAATTGTTTTTAATTGTGCCAGTGCTGGAGCCCTATTCAAAGTGCCTGTGACATTAATCCTGCCCGTAAAATTATAATTTTTTGCTATCTTAGCCCCAACCGGATCTGCAACAATCATAAAAACAGCAGGGATCTGTGTAATATGTGCGTCACTCTCAGGCTCATCCCATCTACCAAGGATTGATTTGGATACAGAGGTGCCCCAGGTAACCACCAAATCAGGCTGCAAAATTTTTATTTCTTTCACAAAACCTGGAAGTTTTGCCTTATCCCTTTCAGCATTTCTGACCACAAATTTTATTTTTTTTGATAGGGGTTCAAAATATGATTTAAAACTTTGACAAGCCTCTTCACAGCCTCTCCAGACCGCGATATAAATTGTTTTAGTTTCACTTGCTTTAGAGCTTGATGATAAAATAAAAAAGACACAAAACGATAATACTAAGATTGATTTAAACAAAATCATGGGGTTATTGCCTTGTTGTTTGACACGTTATTTTTCAGAAAATAACCAAGAAGAACCAAAGCAGACCCTGAAACCAAACAACCAATAACCAAAATGGCATTTGAAAAACCTACAGACGCGACGAGTGCGCCAGCCAATAATGGGCCGATTACGCTTCCTACCCTCTCTAAGGTGCGCAGGAGCCCGAGGATAGCAGTTCTGCCTTGGTGAGGCATTTCTGTTTCAGCAATTTCCATAATAAAGGCAATTTGAGGCGCCTTCATAAACGCATGCGCAACTCCCATTAAAATTATCATTAACACAACAGCATATAAAGTCTGGTTCTCATGAAAAATAACTAATCCAACGCCAGATAGAAAACATCCAAACACAAGGATTTTTAACGTCCCGCCCACGTGGTCTGCAACCCAAGCAGTTATTGGTCCCAATGCTATTACAAGAACTGGGTAAATCATCATCACACGTCCAGTTTCTGCTGATGAGGAGCCCAACGAAAAAAGATACAAGGGTATTATAAAATATATAAATCCAGTCAAAATTATTTTTGCTGGTATTGCCGACATCAAGATTGTGACAAGAAACTTAGTGTTTAATAAAATTCCCATAAATTTGGTCTGGCTTTTTAGACCATCAGCTTTTTCTTCAACATCCTGCGAGACAAAAAAACTGTTAGCAATAACTCCAGCGATAAGGACAAGACAACCTGAAAGTAAAAAGACTGATTTATAACCAATGCGTTCTACTAAAATACCTCCTATTGCAGTGCCTGCCATGGAAGCGCTCATTAGTATGCCCACAAATGCTGCCATACCCTGAGTTCTTGCCCTAGGATCAACGATACCAGCAATATAGCCCTGGCAACAAATAACTATCATTGCATAGCCGAAGCCTGTGACTGCCCTCCCAGCGGCAATCCAAATGACATCGTTCGCAAAAGCGCACAGGATGTGACCCATAAAAGCTGGAGCTAGTGCAAACAAATATACACGTTTGCTTCCAAAACGATCCGCCCATCGCCCCGCAAGAGGGGTAAAAAGTGCTATCATCCCCATGAAAACCATGATAGGTAAGCCAAGCAACACATCCATCGGCAAAAAATCAATACTTGTACCAGTTTCTTTGACAAAGACCGGCATAAATGATTTCTGAAGCTCGTCTGCAAAGACAAAAATAAAAAGTGGAATACGAACATCCGTAACAGCGCGCTGCCTGAAATTCTTTGTCCTATCGAGCTTTAAAGTTGACAGCACCTTGAGGTTATTTTTCGAGGTGCTTATGTCTTGTGGAAGGCTATCAATCAATAGATTTATTTGTTTGCAACAATAAGCGATTGCATCTTGGCCCCTATGCCTCAAAACTAAACTAAAATTTCGTTGTTTATACTTCTCTAGAATAGTTTGAAAATGCTTAAGAGGGTTAGTAATACTGAAAGCGACTAGGGTAAGCGTAATTTCAATGGAAAGAATTATCCCAACAAAAAGAAGAATTAGAATATCAAACACAATACTCTCCATTTTACTTTGAGTGAAATCTCTGTCCGTTTTAACGTAAATTTTCAGGTCTTCTCCCTTCGCAGATAAGTTTTTTACAAAATCGTATTCACTTTGGTTGACTTTGACTTCCTCCAATATACCTACACCATCTATCGCCACTACTATTGCTCTAATTTCCGGGTAGCGACCAGAAATCTGATTGATATAACTCCCAATATTCGGGATGTCTTTAAGTCGGATATTAAACTCCCTTGCCAAACTGAGATCCCGCCCCAGTTGCTCCGCAATCATCTCAACCTTTTTCTGAACAACGGGGGACAACTCTTTTTCGAAAAGTTTCACCGTTCCCCAAGCAACAATTCCGGTGGAGGCAATGACGCCGACCATGATAACTCCAAATAGCCGCTTTTTGAGGGTAGGTAAAGCTTCCAGCGCCTGCTTAACTGGATTCAAAGTCAATTTTTTACTCCTAGATGTACCTTTAAATCAGCCAGGGTTCCTTTTATGAAAGAAAAGGATTTTGTTAATTCATCTTCACAATTTAGTTTTTCAGGACTGGAAGGAGAAAAAACATTCTCAGCAGATGATCGAATTTGATTGTAGGCTCCCTGTAAACTTCTAAAAACAAAAAAATTTACAATCGCCAGTAAAATAGTGCTCAAAACTATTACAGATACTGTCAAAAAGAATAAATTATTTCTTATTTCGGCGTAGTAATCGGTGAATATACCTGATTGATAGCCAAAAATTACGTAGAAATCCTGATTAGTAATATTTTTAAATAGTTTTTCTCCAAAATCTGTTGTCCCGTCATTTTGTATAATCCACTTGTCAGATGCTCTTGACTTAGCCAGTGAATTTTGTATCAAATTTTTGCGCACAGTGGCTTCGTTTTCTTCTTCAGGAAATACAACTTCCCCATCAGAATTGAGTATGTAAATGTATGCAATTCCAGTTTCCGTATTATAAATCTTGTCCAGAACCTCCTTGAGTTTTGCTGACTCCGATATTTTTATCCCTAGGTTTTCAGCGTTAATCAAAGTACTCCGCACCTCTTCACTCAAGACGGAAACTCGTGAAGATGTGTAGTCCGACAATAAATTTTGAAATTTAAAATAGTTCAAAACAGCCAAAATAGTTAAAATGGCAGCAACCATAACATTAATCAAAATAATTACTTTAGCTCTAATGCGCATTTAAGTTGATTTCCAAAAGTAGGCCATTGTCGATGTATAAATGTCAATAACCCTGATAAATTGCACTCTGTTCGATTTCGGTCAACTCCTCGCGTTCTTTAGTCCTCAATAATTATTACTTAATTTGAACAGACAATCGAAACTGATTTACTGCGAATTATTCGCATTTGCATATTGCTA
>MDTG01338712.1_pt1 | contig 12921 bp, 20 predicted proteins | sample 811421 | NCBI WGS metagenome assembly MDTG01 (sample SAMN05326645, study PRJNA326480) | marine metagenome | isolation source: seawater | place: Pacific Ocean: South East | collected 2011
GAATATGCATCGAACGTATTGCTACACACATCTGAGATGTGGAGTATAGATGGTATGAACTTATTTGTGCCTTACAGAAACAGAGATATACATCATTGGGTGTTAGCATTAGAACCACAAGCATTACTTAAACATGCATTACAAAGTAGTTTGCATGAAGAAATGATTAAACAAAACGATCCAAAAGTCCTTAAGACAATTAGGTCACCAAAAATAAATAGAAGCAAGGAGAATAGTAAATGAATTTTGTACCATATGTAATAGAAAAAACAAGTGCTGGAGAACGTAGTTACGATATCTACAGTAGACTCTTAAAGGAACGTATCGTGTTCTTAAACGGAGAAGTAAACGATACAGTAAGCAATAGCATTTGTGCTCAGTTACTATTCCTCGAAGCAGAAGACCCTGATGCTGATATTAATTTTTATATCAACAGTCCAGGCGGAACTGTAACAAGTGGTATGGCAATGTATGACACAATGCAATACATCAAACCAGACGTATCAACTATTGTAATGGGACAAGCGGCCTCAATGGGTAGTTTACTTGCACAATCCGGTGCACCAGGAAAAAGATTCTTGCTACCTAAGTCAAGAACAATGATACATCAACCATTAGGCGGAGCAAGTGGACAAGCAAGTGATATTCAAATTCGTGCAAATGAGATTATGCGTATGAAAAAAGAACTTACTGAGATTTATGTAGCACATAATAGTAAAGGCAAAACCTATGACGAGTTCGAACTTGCTATGGATAGGGATAACTTTATGACTGCTCAAGAAGCCTTAGACTTTGGTTTAGCAGACGAAATCATCGACAAAAGATTGTAATACTCTACTAAATAATACTGTAAAACAGTATAAGGAGTTTACGTGACTTTAACAGATCAAATATCACAAATGATTGATGACAATAATATTTTATTGTTTATGAAAGGTAATCCTCATCAGCCAAGATGTGGTTTTAGCGGTCGAGTGGTAGAAATACTTAAACAATATAAAATAGAATTTAGTTATTTAGATATACTTGAAGACCCTCAGGTGAGAGCAGAACTTCCTACTATTAGTGACTGGCCTACATTCCCTCAACTGTTTGTTAGAGGAGAGTTAGTTGGCGGTTGTGATATAGTAACCGAAATGCACAATACAGGTGAACTACAAGAAGTATTCGAACCTAAGTTAGAAGCAAAAGTATTTAAAGAAACAGACGAACACGGAGTAGACGAAGACGGTGTAGTACATGACAAATGTGGCACTGATGATTGTTGCCAGAAGTGTGATACGTCAGACGAAGCACAGGAAGATGGCACAGTTTAGTTTTATAGAACTTTCCTTTGACCCAATGGTAACATCGGAAAAGGACATGCAATGGCAATTGAATAGATTAGGTTTTAAACATAGGAGCCAACATGCTATGGATATGGTTGGCTTCTGGAGTCATAATAGTTGTATCTTAATGGTCCGTAGAGATAGTATAGCAAGTGATCCTTGCATTACAGGATTAGGCTTTATAGGTTCTATAGTTGATATAGATAACAACCAAGCAACGTTTGATAAAACATGCGACTTTTTTGTATGCGATAATACCGAAGGTTTCAAAACATATTTTGTACAAGAGAATCAATTTAAAAATAGTATTGAAAATGTTTATGAAAGAATAGATACTACTAATACAGTAAACACACTTGGATTCTTTAGTGGCATTATTTTAAATCTAAATAGTAGTGCAATGAGAGACCATTACCAAAGTATTGGTTTTAGAATGACAAAGAATTCAGACAAGTATGATACACTTGTAGGAGATGGTAATAACTTTACTATTATGTGTAGTAAATTACCAAAGCAATCAACTGTACCAACTATTGTAATAGATACACAAGATGTATTCCGTGCTACAGCATGGTTTGTTACACAAGGATTTACTATGCCTACGTTCAAACAACAATTACTTAACTTTGGCAAACTTAATCATAAAATAAAAGGCTATGATTGTAAAGCATGGGGCAATGAGAATAGTTACACTATAGAAAACTTTATTCCTGGTGTTGCAAATAATATAGACATAATTATTAGACAACGAAGTAAATACATACACATTTTAGAAGAGACAGTAGACAGTTACTATGAATACGAACACGGCCAATAAAGAAGTATTTGACAAATGGCTCACTTGGAGATCTCGTTCTGTTAAACTTCCACAACTATACACAAAGTCAGGCAACACTTCAATAAGACTATCTAAGCCTACAAGTGAAATAAGAGATTTGTGTAATGCAATAGGATTAAGAGAAGATATAGATTACATATTTAGAAATCAAGAATTACGATTTGCTACAAATGAACAACTTGCATTTTTTAAAATAAATTATAGATAATGGATTTTTATTACGAAAAAGTACAAAACCTAAACAACGATGATCTCATGACTGAGATTCAGAACTTGCATAATAAACTTACAAAGATGAATCCTAATTCACCTATGACTTTGCAAGTGCAAGGAATGATTAGATCTGCTCAGCAAGAATACAACGAAAGACTGTTAGTCGATAATTTAAAAGACAAGCCTACAGAGGAGATAATTAATATAGGAGAGATTGAAGAAGTTGTTTATACTCCAGATTACTCTGAAGCAGAACTTCATATTGCATTAGCAAAACATTACTCCGGAGATAAAATTAGTAAACGTAAAAAAGAGATTGCAGAAAGAGATGAAAAAATTAAAAAAGATCTCGAGTATGAAAAAAGTTTAAGGCCAAAAGCATTAGATCAAAAAGCAAAAAATATAATTAACCAGGTAGACAAGCCATGATGCATTTAACAAAGAAAGTTCGCATTAACCTTTTATGGGTTCATGAGGATTATCTTAAACCTGCAATTTATGATTTAAAATATACATTACGCACAGAAGTTAAAAACGATTCTACAAGAGAACAGTTAGCAGAACAACAGAACATAAGTTTTGTATTGTTAAACTTTTTTATAAATGAATACTTACACAATACTGTAATTTATGAAACTAAACAAAGAGCATGGCTTGAAAAATTTATGCCCGAATTTAATAATACTTTGACTATACTACCTGAGTTGACCGAGTCAATGTTTTTGTCTGCTATACATTCAAAGTTTAATACGTTAGTTATGGATGATACTATAATCGAACATATTGAAATAGTTGATGTAGCACAAGACTTGTCTTACAATTATTTCAATGATACATTTAAGTACGAGGAGTTGCCTAACATGGAAGATTGGTTAGGTGAATTAAGTTTTTGGAAAACTCCTTGGTACTTTAGAAAAGATTTAAGCACATTTGATAATGTTGCACTATCACAAGAAGAATATGACTTATGGTCGAAAGACGAAGAAAGACAAGAGGTTGTATCTCAATTAGAGTTAGCATATAATGAACTGCTAAATGATATCAAGCAAGAATATGCTAATAGTCTACCAAGCACACCTAAAGAAGGTAAAATTATAGAACTTACCAAAGAGAAAAAGCGAAATCATTTAAAACTTGTTCCTAAAGAACCTAAATAGGTTGACAACTTACACATTTTTGTTATAATGTATATATGAAACATCTGGCTACAGAACAAGATGGCATTGAGTTATTATACAGAGGAGATAATCTAACAGATACTCCTTTTAGTGATATCAGTGATTATAATAAGTTTTGTGAAGAACTTGAACTGCTACCTTTAAGCAATGAGTCTTATTTTAGTAAAGATTTCAATATACCAAAGCATTATAAAGAATTAGATGTAGAAAAATTTATTAAATCTAAAATTCCAGCATCAGGACAAGATGTAAAAATCACAACCGCCAGAGTAGATATGGAATTAGAGATGTATAAAGATAGAGGATTATTTCCTATATTACAGTTATTAATATATGTTGTTGATGTAATGCGTAAGAATAATCTTGTTTGGGGTGTAGGAAGAGGTAGTTCTGTGGCCAGTTATGTACTCTATATTCTGGGTATCCACAAGATCGATAGCCATAAATATAAGTTAGATATCAAGGAGTTTTTGAAATAATGTCTACAAGACGTACTAATAAAGGTCAAATTATTGATTTCGATGCATTGCTATCCACACAAGGTGAATCACCTGCGGTTGGTAACACAGGTACAGATGCTAAAGGAAACATAAGAGACCCTAAAACAGGTGACGTAATTAAACCTGCAGAAGTCAGAGTGCGAGAATATTATAGAGACAATCCACAAACAAGCGACGATCAAGTATCTCTTAAAGGCAAAGTTCCAGAAGCATCGGGTAGTCTACAAGCAGACGCACCAGAAGTAAAAACTGCAAAAACACAAAAAGAAAATATTAGAACACAAAAAACTAAAGAGCCAGAACCAGAAGCACCACAAGGTGAGAGTTTTGACGAACAACAACCTCTTGGCTATAGAGAGGTCGAACTACCTAACGGTGACATCGAAATGGTTCCATACTATACAGAGGACGATGCACCCGATGATAAAAAATCAAACTAAACATATTACATTAACTGATAGTAATTTTCATACGTCTGTTGATGGCACCAGTACTATCACAGTAAATGAAAATTATAAAAATGGCCTTTCGTATGCTTTCACTGTAGATAGCGAAACTGCTATGTCTAATAAGCCTCCAAGAAAAATAACAATAGGCAAATACAAACTCACAGAAGAAAAATTAGGTAAATTACTTGCATTGTTAGATGTTATAGAAAATGCAACAGAAAGTGATATACACAATCTTCTCAACATGCAATCCGCACTTAACACAATAGGAGGAGACAATGGCTCGGATTAAAGCAATAAACGATAACATCTTATGCACAGAAGGTGACTTTGGTGAAACAACAACAAGTTCTGGAATCATTGTACAAAAAACAATAGGCAAAGAGTCTGGTATTACACCACGTTGGTTCAAAGTATTTGAAGTCGGGCCTGACATTGACTGGTTAGAGCCTGGCCAATGGGTGTATGTTGCATATGGAAGATGGACAGAAGGATTTAAAGTAAAGGATGATCGATTTGATACTGAAGACGGCAAAGACACAATATGGAAAGTTGAACCCGATTCATGTTTAGCAATATCAAACGAAAAGCCTAAAGATCATTTGAACCTTGCTGATACGCAAGGCGATGTATTTAATAAAACAAGATGAAGTTACCAGAACCACAAATAGTAGGACTTACAACACACGGGTTGATGAGTTTGTTACTAACTTGGGCAGTAATAGTTGATTATATGTCACCATGGTGGCTAATACTTTCTATACCAATGTTCTTAACTGCATCTGCAAAAGAACTGAGGAAGTAATATGTCAATAGTAGATAAAATTTTATACACTAAGTTTCATATCAAGTGGGTGTTTATAACACTTAGTTTGTTAATTGGACTTTGTGTTTATGGATTAAGTAGGTTAATATAATGCCGTATATAGAAAAAACAGGTGTCGCAGGTATCAAAGAACAAATAGATCAATGGTACGGAGTCATGACCGATCCACGCATAGATGGTTTCAATGGTTGGGCATGTAAGCAAAAGATATATGAAATAAAAATGGCATGTGAAAAACTTTTACAAAATCCAGACTGTCCTACATATGGTGGAGAGGATGAATGGTTAGAAGAGCAACGTGTCGACAGAGCAGTCGAGAGACTCAATGGGAATTGAACAATAATACAAACTATAAGATTGGAATCATAGGCAAAGGTTTTGTAGGCTCTGCTGTATCTAACGGTTTCAATAGGAATGTAGATCAGTTCATAGTCGATCCTAAAATTAACGATAATACTATTGAACAACTTGTTCAAAATTTCAGTCCACCTCTTTGTTTTGTTTGTGTACCTACACCAAAGCAAGACAACGGAGAAGTCGATGTAAGTTATGTCAAGGAAGTTTTAGATACGTTAAGTGAATTACAGTATAAAGGAATAGTAATTGTAAAAAGCACAATAACTCCAGACCATTTAATAAACTTTAAAAAAGTTTACAAAAATACTAAGGTAGTTTATAATCCAGAGTTTTTAACTGAAGCAAATAGTTTTCAAGACTTTGTAAATCCAAATATGCAAATACTTGGCGGTAAGTGGAGAGACTGTGAGGTTGTTGAAAAAGCATATCTTAGATATAGTTCTGTAAAAGTTGTTCCAACATTTAAAGTAGATTTAATAACTGCAAGTTTAATCAAGTACACAATTAACAGTTGGCTTGCAACCAAAGTAGTTTTCTTTAATGAGTTACATAAGTTACATAGCAAAAGTGGTTCGCATTCTTCTTGGGAACAGTTTGTAGACATGCTTACAAGAGATCCTCGTATAGGCGATAGCCATATGAGTGTACCTGGCCCAGACGGTAAGTTTGGCTATGGTGGGCATTGTTTCCCCAAAGACACAGAAGCATTACTTTATTATGCTAATCAGCAAGGTGTTGATATGAGTCAACTAAAACATGCTGTAAAACGTAATAAGAAAATAAGAAAATAAATACTACTATGTTTAGTAATATTAAGTCAATAGAGTTTGAACTTACCACAGACTGTAATGCAAGATGTCCCCAATGTGCAAGAAACTATTTTGGCAGTTACAAATGGCCAACAGTTCCAGATACTAAACTTGACCTACGTTGGATTAAAGATAAGATACCATATGACATATATGATGATCTTGACTACATTAGATTATGTGGTACATATGGCGATCCTGCCGCTCACCCAGATGTATTAAGAATAGTAGAATTTTTTAAAGACAGAAAGGTACCTCTTGTTATTAACACTAACGGCGGAATGAAAACTACACGTTTTTGGTCTAATCTTGCACACTTACTAACTAACGAAGACAAAGTTTACTTTGGTATAGATGGATTAGCAGATACACATTCTTTACACAGAGTGAATACAAAGTTTGATAAAGTAGTTAAAAACTTAAAAGCATTTAATGATGCCGGAGGTAAGTCTATAGTTAGTTTTTTAATATTCGAACATAATGAACACCAAGTCAACGATGTTAAACAACTTGCATTTGAAAACGGAGCAAGTGACTTTGCAGTTAAGAGTACAAGCAGATTCTTAAGCAAAGACTATAGACAGATAGATCAACTGGATGTTCTTGACAGCACAGGCAAAAACATATCACACACTATTCGCCCTACCAGGCACCCACTTTATAAAAACAATGGCTATGATGTTTACGAAAAACTTGAATTAGAAGCAAAACACATTAGATGTTTTAGTAAACGTACAAACAGCATTAGCATTGGAGCAGACGGATACATGATGCCATGTCCTTGGCTAAACGATCGACTGTATGGATTTGAAGCAGAAAAGTCACCAGATAGGAAGAAGATGTTTGATATGATGGGAGAGATTGGCGGACAGAAAAAAGCAAATCTCAATCACACATCTTTTGAAGAAATTGTTTGGGGTGAGGACGGTTGGTTCAATAAAGTCTTTACAAGTCAGCAAAGCACAACCGATGCACTTTATAGATGTAAAAGTCAATGCCATGTTGATAATATTCTGTTAGACGAAGCAAACAAATATCTAAAACAAAGTTGGGCAGGCGAACCTGGTTGGGGTGTAAAGAAAGATGCAGTTTGATTTAATTTTCCATAGATGTCAGTTTTCTGAATGGCAAGAAAGCAACGGACTTGGTGGAAACTATATGGAGAACTTTTATAGATACTTTAAGTTTATGCTGGAGTATGAAAGTGAGATTGATCCTGATTACAAATTACCTTTTGATTATAAATTACATATTGTTGACAACTATAAAGATATTAGTGTTAAAAATAAAACATTAATTTTTGCACCTTTAAATAAAGATTTATTAAATTACTTTGGCGACAACCGAGATGAGTTTGAACACTTATACAAGTTAGATGAGAATCCTTTAGTAGAATTATGTTTTGATTACGCACATGAATCTTCTCTGCCTGGTAACTTTGATAGATCTGCACCTTCACAATCTGAATGGTTTAAAAGTATAGAATATGAACGGTTTAATGTTTTTACATTTGCTACTACCAAGATAGATAAGATAAATCGAAATGGTTTTAAAAATATTTTTTATGGGATAAGTTATGTTGCAACTTGGTTGAGTAAAGTCACAGTAAATGAAACACCGCATATAAAAAATAAAAATTTAATTTATACGTGGCCAAATAAACGTAACCCTATAAGATACTTTTGCCCTAATAATCAATTTAGACCAGGACGTGGTCAACTTATTGTTAGAATGTATGAACGAGGCATGTTAGATGACTGCGAATGGAATATGAATAGTTATACAGATTGGAATGGGCATGGCATATATCAAGATTTAATAAAAGACGAATTAACTGACAAATACTTTGAGTACTTTGGTACTGCACCAAGAAGAAATAGTTGGCCATGGAATAAAGAATTTAATTTTAGTAAACAAAAAACATATGATCCATTTAGGGTGTATGAGTTTTGGCCAGATTCATTACTTAACAAATGTTACATTTATCTTGCAAATGAAACGTATAACGACTATCGATCCGAACAAAATGAACCAGAACCAGAACATTATGTTAATACAGAAACAACTGAAAAAGTTATGAAAGGATTTGTTTATGGTATGCCTATGTTTATTAATGGTAGGCCAGGTATTATTTCAGACTGCGAACGTTTAGGATTCGATATGTTCAAAGATTATATGGTTACTGATTATGACAGCGAAAAGGATACTATTAAACGTATAGATAAGATGTTAGATTGTGCAGAAGCATTTCCAGAACCAACTGCACCAATCGTACAGAGATTATCAGATAACAAAGCACACTTACTTAAAAAAGAGACTCTTTGGCACTTTAGCGATACTTCAATTGACGGAATACATTTTTTGGAAAAATTAACTTGACAAACTGTTCTAAATATACTATAATACAAATATGAAAAAATCTAAACCTACGAAAGGCGAATTTAAGAAGTCAGCAAGAATAGTATCAGATTATGAGAACGATATGATATTTGAACAGCCAAGAGAAAATTTAATTCAGCAAGAATTTATTAGTTATGAATTAACTAATGCAGGTGGCTTTGTAAAACTGCGTAAGTCAACTAAAGTTAGAAAGTTTCATAAGGACGGCGGATACAATGATACCGAGACTATTGAGGTCTTAGGTTGAATGCACTACAGATGTTATGTTTGTGCCAGTTTAGTTGTAGAGCCAAAGTACTTCTTTCTAAATACAGATAAGTCTGCAATAGAAAAATTATTTTGTAGTCCGGAATGCACAATGAAAGAATATGAGCGACAAAAAGAAGACGAACAAACTGATTGACAATTTAGTATATGATTTAACAGACATTTACAAATTATATGCAGAGCGAACTGAAGACCCTGTAATTGTAGCAGGTGTATTCTTTGCTGTAGCAATGGCAAAGATGAGACGTGAGTTAGATGATAAAGAATTTGAAATATTCATTGAACAGTTTGATGATGTAAAAGAAATAATAATGGAAGAAGAAAAAATGTATTCTATTATGCAAACAAAAATCGACGAAGGAGAGTTCGACGAATATTTAGATGACGATGACGAGAAACCTACAATACATTAATTATGAAAGAACTTTGGACAGAAAAATACAGACCTAACAACATAGAAGAATATGTTTTTAGAGATACAAATCAACAAACGCAGGTAGCAGGTTGGGTATCTGATGGAGCATTGCCACACTTACTGTTTAGTGGTGCTCCAGGCACAGGTAAGACAACACTTGCAAAAGTCTTGCTACAGGAACTTGATGTTGACAGTATGGACGTTCTTGAAATAAACGCAAGTAACGAAAACAATGTTGACACAATAAGAAACAAGATTACAAATTTTAGTAGCACTATGCCTTTTGGTGATATGAAGTATGTATTGCTTGATGAGGCTGATTACATTACTCCTAATGGACAAGCGGCACTTCGTGGTGTCATGGAAACATTTCACACAAGTTGCAGATTCATATTAACATGTAACTATCCACAACGTATTATTCCTGCATTACATAGTAGATGTCAAGGCTTCCATATAGAGAAACTTGATATCAATGAGTTTACAGCCAGGGTTGCAAAGATACTTATTGATGAAGGCACAACACCTGACTTAGACACATTAGACACTTATGTACAAGCAACTTATCCTGATTTGAGAAAATGTATTAACTTAGTACAACAAAACATTATAGAAGGCGAATTACAACGTCCACAGGATGGGGACAAAGCACAAAGCGACTGGATGTTAAGTGCAATAGAATTATTTAAATCTGGCAAGTATAAAGACGCAAGAACTTTAATTTGCAGTCAAGCAAGACCAGAAGAGTATGAAGACATATATAAATTTATGTATCGTAACTTGGAGTTGTGGGGAACTACAGAGCAACAACAAGATCAAGCAATAGTTATTATTAGGAACGGCATGGCTAAAAGCAGTTTATGTGCAGATCCTGAGATCAACTTATCCGCTACCCTGATTGAATTACAACTAAATAGTGTATAGCATGTTTCAGGGTAAAAATGAAGTTTTTAGTACTTTCTGACCTTAATCAGAAATTAACTCGAGTTGGTTCATTAAAGAACAACAGTCGAGGTGTGGGTGCATACTACGTTACACAAAAAGCACGTGAGTATGGCATTGATGCAACTAACATTGATTACTTTTTAGATTGGCCACGAGAACTTTTATTAGAAAGCATACTTACATGGTTCGGTGAAGAAAAAGAATGTGTTATCGGATATAGTGGCAGTATAGATGCCAGTGGCACAAACTATTACAAAGAATTAACTGACGACATTAGAAAACACATACCTCAGTTAAAAGTCATGCTCGGAGGATTCCGAGAACCTACATTTGAAGACAGCAGTTGGATTGACATTATGTTAATTGGACGTTGTACAAATTTACTATTAAAATATCTCAAAGGCGAAGACATAAGCGAGTATCAAATACTACAAGATCCTCCTTGTTATAGAAATCCATTAGGCGTAGTAATGGACGAACCTGTAGCAATAAAAATAGAGCCAAACGACTTTTGGAGTAGCAGAGAATTAATGACAATAGAAACTGCATTAGGTTGTAAATTCAATTGTACATTTTGTGGCTACGACTATAGAAATAATAAAAAACCTAAATTAAATAATATTGAAGATGTAATTGAAAGTATGCAAACAGCATATGATGTAGCAGGAATTACAAACTTTTTTCTTGCTGACGATACTATAAACGAAGTAGATAATAAATTAGAACTGCTTGGTGAAGCAAGACGTTCTTTAACATTTGAACCAGACTTAATGAGTTTTGTGCGTATGGATATAATAGGTGCAAAGCCACATCAAATTGATCTCATGCGAGACTGTAATCTTAGAGGACACTTCTATGGAATAGAAAGTTTAAATCCTAAGGTTACAAAAAGTATAAGGAAGGGCGGTAAGCCAGAACGATGTTACGAAATCATGCGAACTGTGAAAGCAGAATTCCCTGAAGCATTTACCTACGGCAATTTTGTAATTGGACTTACAGGCGACAGCGAAGAAGACATATGGAAACATGCAAGAACCATAGTTGACGAACAGTTGCTTACCAGTGCTGGTTGTACCACCTTCCGACTCTATAGCGATCTGCAGAATGACGAAATTAAAAGTGACATAGACAAAGACCCTGCAAAGTTTGGTTACACTATTATTGATGAGAAAACAGTTGAATGGGATACCATAGGTTATGAGTCTGATAATTGGAAAAACGATTGGACAACCAGAGACGATGCAGATATAGTTACCAAAGCAGTAGACGATTATTACAAAGACAACTTAACCAGTGTATTTACATCACATGAAATTTATAGTGTTAAAACTTTATTGCCAGGTCTTAACATTGCAGATTATAATGATTCATTGCCACTACTAAGGCGTTCACAAAAACAAATGATGAATGATTATATCAAGGACAAGTCAGCATGGTTGATGGCGTAATACTATTAGAAGCCACAAATTTAAATGCTGGTGTTAGACCTGAGTTGGGAAGTCAGTCCAGTCCTATGCAACCAGCATTTTTAAGTTCTTATAGTAGACCAATGGGACCAATGGTAATTAACGATGCAGTTTTAGAATTAGGAATACCTTGTACAGTAGTCAATTACACAGACTTTTGGCAAACAGAATCGCTTATGGATTTTATAGGAAGTTGGTTAGACAAAAACAATGTTACCGAAGGTGTGTTTGCAATTAGCAGTTTGTTTTCAATAGAGATGGCTTTAGAGTCCGGGAGCAGAATACAAACCTTAGTAGAACGTTTGCGACAAGTATATCCAACATTTAAAATTGTTGCTGGAGGTCCTGCATTAGGTTATGCAATGCGACCAACTGAGATATGGTTACCAGATGCAGTATTTTCAAGTCATAATAGTGTAGGATTGTTTCAAGATTATTTGTTGGGTAAAGATATTCCAACCGAATGTATAAATGTACATGATAACGGAGTACCAGAGTATAGAGCACCAGTTGGCTTTAGTAGTAGAGATGTTACATTACTTAACAGGCCACATGTACCTATCTTACACGATGACTACTGTTTAGATAGTCAAGATACATTAACATTTGAAATAAGAAAAGGTTGTAAATTTAATTGTGGATTTTGTAGTTATGAATTTAGAAATGCAAAAGATGTATTAGACGTAGACCAAGACGAACTTAAAAATTTTTTTAGTGAAGCAGTTAATAAATTTGGTATAAACACATTTATGGTTGCAGACGATACGCCTAACGAGGAAGATATAAAATTAGAAATATTATATGATTGTGTAAAAGACTTAGATGTTAGCATAGGCGGTTTCAATAGAGTTGATGTAATGGCTAAAAGACCGCACCAAGTAGACCTATGTGAAAAAATTGGATTCCATAGTCATTACTTTGGTATAGAAA
>MDTG01194903.1_pt1 | contig 12920 bp, 11 predicted proteins | sample 811421 | NCBI WGS metagenome assembly MDTG01 (sample SAMN05326645, study PRJNA326480) | marine metagenome | isolation source: seawater | place: Pacific Ocean: South East | collected 2011
AAAAAGGGAAAAAAGAATATTAAGAGACTAGAGGGTGAAATTGAAGATCTACGTGAAAATATATTTTACTTCATTAAAAATCTAGAAGAACCTAGTTTGTCTGCTAGCAATTTTTATATTGTTTTACTTAGTTACTTAGAAGATTTAGCAAATGATCTTGATTACATAATTTCTAAAAGCTATAAGCATATAGACAATGATCATCAAAAGCTTAAATTATCTCAAATTAGAGATTTAAGAGAAATACATGACTTTACAAAGTCAATTTTTAGAGATTCAATGGAAACTTTTGATAATAATTCAATTTCTGATATTGATTTAATATTGAAGAAGCGAAATGAAATAAAAGGAAAAATTCAAGAGAAGATAAATTCACAAATTGAGCTTACAAGAAATATTGAAACAAGTCCAAAAAACACCACATTGTATTTTAATATACTTTTAAAATCAAAAGATATTTATAAAATAAAAGTGAATTTGATTGAAGAATTCTATAATTCATACAAACAAATAAATAATTTGTAAAAATAAAATACCCTCTTAGACATAAGAGGGTAAAAAACTATTTAGTTGTTTTTTTGAATAATTATGAACCGCACATTAAGCAATCATCATCTTCTGAAGTTTTAGACTTAGCTAACATTTCTTTCAATTCTTCAGGAGATAATGGTTCAACGGGAATAGGGGGTGTGCCATCAACAGATATTGTAGCTTCTGCTACAGAGGCTTTAACTACTTCTTGTTTTTTCTCTTGGTTATCAAGTGTAAATTTAATTGCATCAACCGCTGATTTTGTTCTTAAATAATACATTCCTGTTTTTAATCCAGATTTCCAAGCATAAAAATGCATTGATGTTAATTTTGCCATCGTTGCTCCCTCCATGAATAAATTTAAAGATTGGGACTGGTCTATAAAATATCCTCTATGACGAGACATGTCAATAATATCCTTCATGCTCATTTCCCAAACAGTTCTATATAGCTCTTTTAAATCTTCTGGAATGCCCTCAATATTTTGAATTGAACCATTTGCTCTCATAAGTTCTTGCTTCATATCTTCATTCCAAAGACCGCGGTCAACTAAGTCTTCAAGCAAATGTTTATTTACAACAATGAATTCTCCAGATAACACTCTTCTAGTATATATATTAGACGTGTAAGGCTCAAAACATTCGTTATTCCCTAAAATTTGAGAAGTTGATGCTGTAGGCATTGGAGCAACCAACAATGAATTGCGAACACCATGTTTTAAAACTTGTTTTCGTAATTTTCCCCAATCCCATCTTCCACTTAATTCTTTATCCTCAACACCCCAAAGGTTATGTTGAAATTCCCCTTTTGAAATTGGTGATCCTTTATATGTTTCATAAGCTCCATCTTTTTTTGCCTCCTCCATTGAGGCAGTAACTGCAGCAAAATATAATGTTTCAAAAATTTCTTGATTAAGCTGCTTTGCTTCTTCACAGGTAAAAGGCAGGCGAAGCTTTATGAAGGCATCAGCAAGTCCTTGTACTCCCAATCCGATGGGTCTGTGACGAAAATTAGAATTTTGGGCTTCAATTACAGGGTAATAATTTCTATCAATTACTCTATTCAAGTTTTTTGTAACCTGCTTAGTGACTTCAAAAAGAGTTTGATGATCAAAAGACTTGTCTTTTATAAACATTGGAAGTGCAATTGATGCAAGATTACAAACAGCTATTTCATCACTTGAGGTGTATTCAATAATTTCAGTACACAAATTTGAAGATCTAATTGTTCCAATATTTTTTTGATTAGACTTTCTATTGGCTGCATCCTTGTATAACATGTATGGAGTACCTGTTTCTATTTGAGATTCTAAGATCTTCTCCCATAATTCTCGAGCCTTAATTGTTCTTCTTCCTTTTCCTTGCTTTTCATATTTCAAATACAACTTGTCGAATTCATCTCCATGACAATCATATAATCCGGGGCACTCGTTAGGACACATTAAAGTCCAATCAGCATTATCCTCAACTCTTTTAAGAAATAAATCAGGATTCCACATTGCATAAAATAAATCTCTTGCTCTCATTTCTTCTTTACCATGATTTTTCTTTAAGTCTAGAAAATCAAAAATATCTGCATGCCATGGTTCAACATAAATCGCAAAAGACCCCTTTCTTTTTCCACCACCCTGATCTACATATCTTGCAGTAGTATCAAAAACCCTTAACATTGGAACAATTCCATTTGAGGTGCCATTAGTACCAGCAATATAGGAGCCGGTTGCACGAATATTATGAATTGAAAGACCAATACCACCAGCCGATTGGGATATTTTGGCAGTATTTTTTAGGGTATCATAAATTCCATCTATACTATCCTCTTTCATACTTAATAAAAAACAAGAAGACATCTGAGGCTTGGGAGTTCCAGAATTAAAAAGAGTTGGAGTGGCGTGAGTAAAAAACTTTTTGGACATTAACTCATATGTTTTAATTGCAGAATCAATATCCTTCATATGAATACCAATTGAAACTCTCATAAGCATATGTTGAGGTCTTTCTGCAATCTTTCCATTTAATTTTAAAAGATAGGAGCGTTCTAAAGTTTTAAATCCAAAATAATCATAGTCAAAATCTCTATTATACAAAAGACTTGAATCCAATAAGTCTGCATTTTTTTTAATTATTTTATAAACTTCATCAGATAGTAATGGTGCCTTTTTATCAGTTCTTGGATTTACATATTCATATAAATCTTTCATTGTTTGACTGAAAGATTTTTTTGTGTTTTTATGCAAATTGGATACTGATATTCTTGCCGCTAGCTGAGCATAATCAGGATGAGTGGTAGTCATAGTTGCAGCAATTTCAGCTGCAAGGTTGTCAAGTTCAGAAGTCGTTACTCCATCATAAAGCCCCTCAATTACTCTCATTGCAACCCTTACAGGATCAACAAGTCCATTTAACCCATAACAAAGTTGACTTATTCTTGAAGTAATTTTATCAAAAATTACTGGCTCTTTTCTACCATTTCTTTTAACTACATCCATGCATTTTAATTTTTATTTTAAGCGCACAGATTTCTCACTTGCACTAACATTTCTTAAATTATATTATCGTTATTTAAAATTAAATCAAACTAAAAATCAGCGTCAAAACTTATTTTAGTATCATCTTCCTTTGTCAAAACTCCAGCTTTTTGATACTCAGAAACTCTTTTCTCAAAAAAGTTGGTTTTTCCTTGTAAGGAAATCATATCCATAAAATCAAAAGGATTTGTAACATTAAATTGTTTACCACAATTTAATTCTACTAACAATCGATCAGTTACAAACTCTAGATACTGAATCATTAACTTAGCATTCATCCCTATAAGACTTACAGGGAGCGACTCAGTTACAAATTCCCTCTCAATATTAAGAGCATCCAAAATAATTTCCTCAATTCTTTCCTTAGGAACTTTATTTACTAGATGCTTATTATGAAGGTGAACAGCAAAATCACAATGAACCCCTTCATCTCTTGAAATAAGTTCATTAGAAAAAGTTAGTCCAGGCATGAGCCCTCGCTTTTTAAGCCAAAAAATAGAGCAAAAAGCACCTGAAAAAAAGATTCCTTCGACAGCAGCAAATGCGATTAATCTTTCAGCAAATGAATCAGATTCAATCCATTTAAGAGCCCAATCAGCTTTCTTTTTTATTGCCGGAAAAACCTCAATCGCCTTAAATAATTTATCTTTTTCAACCTCATCTTTAACATATGTGTCTATTAAAAGAGAATATGTCTCGGAATGAATATTTTCCATCATTATCTGAAACCCATAGAAAAATTTGGCTTCGGAGTATTGAACTTCATTAACAAAATTTTCTGCTAAATTTTCATTTACTATTCCATCTGATGCTGCAAAAAAAGCTAAAATGTGTTTAATAAAATATCTTTCATCATCAGATAATTTATTTTTCCAATCCCCAAGATCTTCACTTAAATCAATTTCTTCAGCAGTCCAGAAACTAGCCTCCATTTTTTTATACCATTCCCATATATCATGATGCTGAATAGGGAAAATAACAAACCTGTTAGGGTTGTCTTCTAGAATAGGTTCAATTGCTGTTGTCATTTTTACTTTTTAATAAATTATTTTTCTTTTTTTCTTTCTAACAAAGATTTAAAAATGTAATAACAATTGAAAGAGGTACTTTTCCACAATGAGGCTTAGTTTTTAACAAAAAAGTTAAAAAAGCTTATTTTGAATGAAAATTAATAAAGTTATAAATTACTGTAATTCAATTATTTAAAAAATAATTTCTTTGTAAAACCCCGTCTTTATTGAGGACGCGACTTTTGAATTTTTTTTGCAATTAATGATAATTTTTTATACCAGGATTTTCCAAACTTTCTAATAAGTGCATTTTTAACAAACTTGTAAACCGGAACTTTAAGCTCTGAACCTAAACTGCAAGCAGAATTACATACGGACCATTCGTGATAATTTACTGCTGTAAACTCACTGTAATTATTTGTTCTAATTGGATATAAATGACATGAAATAGGCTTAGGCCATTTTATTGCTTTTGCATTATATGCATTTTCAATTCCACATTGTGCATGACCTTTTTCATTGAAAACAGTATAAGCACATTCTTTATCGTCGATTAAAGGAGTTTCCCATTCCCCATCAATTCCTTTAACATAATTACCTTGTTCATTAATTGATTTTCTTCCTTTGTCAGATAAAAATGGAGAAATTTTTTTATTTAATTTATCCAAAATTTGTCTCTCATTATTTTCTAATGGCGCTCCAGCTGATCCGGCAACACAACATTGACCTTTGCAACTACTTAAATTACAAACAAAGTCTTCTGAAATTATTGACTCTGAAACTATTGTCTTATTAATTTGAATCATTAAAAAAATAAAAATCAATGTAAAAATAACGAATAAAAACTCTTACAAATATTCTTTAGTTAAGTACTTTTGAAATTTCAATTACAAATTAATTATTAATAATGAAAAGGACTATTTATGTATTTGTAATCTTATCAATTACTAGTCTAATCTTTAATGTTTATAAAATTGATTGGGACAAATCATTAATTCAAGAAAACTCAATAGCATTAATTGGAATATTAGCTTCTGCATCTGCTCTTATAATTTTGCTAATCCTAAGAATCTCAATAAAAATTTCAGAAAAACAAAAATAAGCTAGATCAAATTGGCAAATAGTCAACTTTGACTCCCGCTTTTTTCAAAAATTCTATTCCAGAAGTATCTTTATACTCAACGGAATAAACAACTCTAATTATTCCAGATTGATGAATTAGTTTACTACATTCTCTGCACGGAGAAAGAGTTACATATAATGTGGCTCCTCTACAAGATTGAGTTGATGAAGCAACTTTAAGTATAGCATTTGCCTCTGCATGAAGAACATACCACTTGGTATAATTTTCTTCATCCTCACAAATATTTTCAAATCCAGATGGAGTTCCATTATAGCCATCAGAAATAATCATTCTGTCCTTTACAATTAAAGCACCAACTTTTTTTCTTTTACAATACGATAGCTCTCCCCATCTTTTTGCCATATCGAGGTATGCCCTATCGTATTGATTTTGTTTTTTTTCCATCTCTGTTCAAAGAAACTATAAAATTTTTAATCTAACTCCTAAAGTCTTTCAAAAACCATTTTTAATGATAAAATTAAAAATAAAAAACTCGCCGATGTCATCCATAATTTATATTTATCATTAAAAATACGTGTAACTAACATATTGAGGATTACAACAAATAAAACTATAATAATTTGAGCAAACTCAACTCCAAAAGCAAAACCTAATAACGAAATTAGTGATGAATCTTGCTGTGCGATTTGATTAAAATATCTTCCAAATCCTAAACCATGAATTATTCCAAAAAAGAAAGTTATAAGCTCGATATGTTTAAAAAAATCCTGTTTCCAAAAACCATATGATTTTAATAAAATTGAAATACAACTATAACTTATTGTCAAAGGGATCAACAATTCAATTAAATACGAATCAATTTTCAAATTAAAAAACTGATTAGCAAAAAGAGACAAACAATGCCCTACAGTAAAAATAGTAACCCATTTAATTAACTGGATCCATTTATCTAACTTATAAGGCAAAGTCATTACAGCCAAAAAATAAAAATGATCTAAACCGTTATAATCTAGAACATGGTTATAGCCTAATTCTAAAAAAAATAAAAATGTTTCTTTCATATCTTAAAAATTATGTTTCTTTTTTAAAAGTTCATAAGCATCCTGCACTTGAATGAATTTTTCTTGAGCTCCTTTCATAAGATAAGGATCTTTTGTTTTGATTTTATCTGGATGATATTTTTTAACCATTATACGATATGCTTTTTTTATTTCCTCAACCGATGATTTTGGATCTATTTCCAATATTTTATATGCACTGTTTTCCTCACGAATAAACATAGCCTTAATACTTTCATAATCCTTAATATTTATTTTTAAACTATCAGAGATTTGATTTATTTTAATTAATTCTGATTCTGATATATTACCATCAGAGTTAGCAATACCAAATAAAAAATGAATCAACTGAAGTTTTGTTTCATATGGAGAAGTTGAATTAAAAAATTGAGTGATTTCAGCTATAGATTGATTTTTAATTTTAATTTTCGAATTAAAAATTCTAAAAATCTCATCCGATTGATTTTTTCCAAAGTGACTTAAGAAAAAATGTCTTACATACTCAAGCTCCTTAGGATCAACTTTGCCATCTGCTTTAATTACTATAGCTGCTAGGGTTAGCAGCCTAAGTTGCATTAAGCTTTTATTTGAATTTGTAAAAGTGTTTTGATTAGAAAAATTTGATTTATAAAAAGATTTTTCAATTATTCTTCCAAGAATAAAACCCATAATAGCTCCTGGGAAACGAAAATAACTAAAGCCAATAAATGCAGTAATCCACTTTATCATATAGTCAAATTTGAGATCAAATATAACCATGTAAATAAAAGTTTCTTTATTATATTTACATAAAAAATTCATGTATCCAAAAGAAATTTATGAACCTATGAAAGCTGAGCTTACTTCTCTTGGCTTCAAAGATCTTACAACACCGTCGGAAGTTGAATCTGCTCTGAAAAAAAATGGAACTACATTAGTTGTTGTTAATTCAGTTTGCGGATGTGCTGCAGCGAACGCTAGGCCCGCTGTGAAATTATCTCTATCTAATAATTCAAAGCCTGACAACCTAGTTACGGTTTTCGCTGGAGTAGATGGGGAGGCAACTGAAGTAGCTAGATCACATATGGTTCCTTTTCCTCCTTCATCTCCAAGTATTGCACTTTTTAAAGACGGTGAATTACTTCATATGATTGAAAGACATCATATTGAAGGAAGAACGGCTAACATAATTGCAGAAAATTTAATTTCTGCTTATAATGAGTTTTGTTAATTAATTTTTAGTTTTTTCTAATTTCAACTCAATATTAAAAGTCGTGCCAATATTTTTATCTGATTGATAGGAAATCTTTCCTTTATGAAAATCAACTATATTCTTTACAATTCCCAAACCTAATCCCATTCCTTTTGTTTTTGTAGTAAATTTTGGTTCAAAAATTTTTTCTTTTAAGTTAGGATCAATTCCTAATCCATTGTCTTTAACTGAAACTAAAACTTTATTTATTTGTCCTTTAATATCAACTTCAATTCGTGCTTGCTTTTTTGATTCTACTGACTGTAATCCATTTTGAATAAGATTTGTCATAACCCGAATCCACTGAGTTCTATCTAAGGGGCAATAAATTTTATCTTGATTACATGTAAATATTATATTTTCATATTCAAATATTTCTGTTGCCCTTTTTGTTGCTTCAACAATATCAGAGGAAATTAATTGAGCTTTAGGAAGAGTTGCAAAATCTGAAAAAGCATTTGCAACATTACTCATTATATCAATTTGTTCAATTAATAAATTTGAAAACTCCTCAACTTTGTTTTTATTACTTTTATCAGAAGCATCATATCTTCTTTGAAAATTTTGAACAGATAGCCGCATTGGAGTTAAGGGATTTTTAATCTCATGTGCTACCTGTCTAGCCATTTCTTGCCATGCTTGCTCTCGCTCAGTCTTAGCAAGTTTTTCTGCACTTTTTTCTAAATCATCAATCATTTTATTATAAGAGTTTACCAGACTATCTATCTCTCTCGAGGGATTTTTAAGATGAATTCTTTTATTTCTTTTAAGTAAGCCTGTTGAATTAATTTGAAGCCTTAAAGTCTCTAATGATCTTGTTACATACTTAGAAATAAAATAAGCTATTCCAATTGAAAGAACAAGCATCAAAAGATAAACTTGATATAAACTTTGAAGAAAAGTATTTAATTCATTCTCTGAAAAAGAAACATCTTCAAAATATGGAAAAAATAAAATAGCATATTCTTTTCCAGAAGAATTTACAAGATATCTATAGGAAGATTGGAACTTTCCAATTTCATCAATATTATTTTCAACATGTCTATTTGAAATATTTTGTTTTATTTTTTTGATAGTTTCATCTTCAATTTTATAATCATTAGCAATAATTTTTAAAGGAAGAAAGTTAATGTATAAAGGGTTTCCATAGAGATCAAAAACAGAATAGTCTACATTAAGAATTTCCCTTACCGCTTCGAAATCATTATTATAATTCATCCACATATTTTGTGGAGAATTGTAAAGATTATTTTTAGAAACTAAATAGTCAATCTGGGAAAGGAGTTGATTTTCTTTTCTTTGCATCCTAAATTGATTATAAGATTCTGATTCTGCATCATATTGAAAATATGTTGCTCCCAAAATCATTAGACATGCAGTTAATACTAGAAGTACCATAGCTAAAAAAAGTCTTGTTCTTAGTGAAATTTTTCCTTTAATTATTTCTCTCATTCTTATTATTAAAGTTTTTGTAGAGCCTTATCCCAATGGATAATATTAAACTAAGAGCTATTAATCCTAATACTCCAAAAATCCAATGGAAACTATTCTTTATAGAAACTAAAAAAACTGTTGAAAATAAAATTACCGTAGCTCCTTCATTCCAAAATCTCATGAAAGTAGTAGAATAATTATATCTGTTATTTTTAAATTCAAGAAACATTGAATGGGTTTTAAAGTGATAAAAGATTAATAGAACTACAAAAATAAGTTTAATAATCATCCATTGTTGAGCAAGCCAAAAAGGGGCTAAGTATAAAAGAACTAAGGCAAAAAAAATTGCAAGAATAGCTGATGGCCATGTAATAATATACCAAAGTCTAGTTGTCATAATATTAAATTGGGTAGTAAGTATTTCTTTTTCCAATTCTGATTTCTTTTGAGCTTCAAGAATATAAATAAAAAGTCTAGGTATATAAAATAAACCAGCAAACCATGTGATTACAAAAATCAAATGTAGAGCTTTAATATAATCGTAATATTCTATCAAAAGATTAATTAATTTTTAAATAATCTAACTTTAACTTTGCAAACTCTTGATTAAATTTTTTAACCTCATTATCAATTAATGATTTAAAAATCTTTAATTCTTTTTCAACTTTATTGGTCAACTCAATTCTAACTTGGTTATCTTGATCTGTTGGAGCAAAATCATTAAGGGTTACAAGTCTATTTAAATGTCCAAGTTTATTGGTGAGTTTTATAGGAAAATTAAGTGGATCCTGATTACTTTTATTTTGAGTTTGATATATATTTTTTTCTACTTCAGAGAGCTTATTTCTAATTTTTTTTGATGTTGAAATAAGGTCTGTTAAAGAGCTTGAACTTTTAAAATTAGTCTCAAATTCTTTCAATTTTATATTTACCTCTCTTATTTGCTTTATGGCTTTATGAGCCTGGTCAACTACTTTATTAACTTCATTTACAAAATTTAATTGTTTTTGAATTTCTTCAACTGAAACTTCACTTCTAGGGTCAATTAAGATTTTAAATGGTTGGCTTTTTTTGACTCCATTTTTAATTAATGTCACCAAATATTCGCCAGGGACAGATTTAGCTCCAGAGAATGATGCTGACCAAAAAATCATTCCATCGAGTATTTCTGCTCCATCATGTTTTGTATCCCAAACAAATTTATTACTTCCTTTATTTACCTTTAAAATGTTCACCTTGTCATGATTACTAAAGGTTTTAATAAGGTTACCTTCTGAAGTTGAAAAGCTTAAAGATATTGAGTCTTTTGATGAGTCGTAGTTTTTTATATTATAATAAACAATTACTCCATTTTCTATATTTGTTCCTGCAGTTTTACTTGACTTTCCACCAGACCCTCTCATTCTGTATGAGTCTTTTGGTGCAAACAAGTTTATTTGATTATTAACAGTTGAATCATTTATCTGATGTAAAACTGTTAAATCATCTAAAATCCATATGCCTCTTCCTTGTGTAGCAACAATTAAACTATTGTCTTTAATTGTTAAATCCGTAATTGGAACTATAGGTAGATTTTTCTGAAACGAACTCCAAGATTCTCCATCATCATAAGAAACATATAAGCCTGATTCAGTTCCTGCATAAAGAAGTCCTTTTCTAGCAGGATCTGACCTTAATACTCTAGTAAAATGTTCAGGCTTTATACCATTGACTATTTTTTTCCATGTTTTTCCATAATCATTTGTTTTAAATAAATAGGGTTTAAAATCACCCATTTTATATGAAGTTCCAGCAATATATGCTTCTCCAGATTTAAAAAATGATGTCTCAATACTATTTATCATAAGAAATTTTGGGGCTTGAAGCGGAGTTATGTTATTCCAACTATCACCCCCATCTCTTGTTAAATGAACCAACCCATCATCACTTCCAACCCATATCTCCTTATCAGCTAATCTTGATTCACTTGCCGCAAATAATGTACTATAATATTCAACACCAGTATTATCCTGAGTAATTGGACCTCCGGAGGATTTGAGCTTTTTAGGATCATTCCTAGTTAAATCGGGGCTTATTATTTTCCAACTTTGTCCTTCATTTTCTGAAACATGTACATGATTTGATAATGTAAATAATTTTTTTGTATTGTGCTTACTAAAAAAAATTGGAAAGTTCCATTGAAATCTATATTTCATTCCTTCTGCACCATATCCCATTGGATTATCTGGCCAAACATTTATACCTCTAACACTTCCTGTTTTATGGTTAACTCTTGTTAAAAAACCGCCATAACTTCCTCCATAAACAATATCATTGTTATTTGGGTCAACAGCAATATGAGCAGATTCGCCACCAGCAGTTGCTTCCCAATTATCTTCAGTTATATATCTACCTTCTGATCTATGCTGTACTCTAATTGTTGAATTATCCTGTTGAGCAACATAAATACGAAATGGAAATGCATTATCAGTTGTAACTCTATAAAATTGAGCCGTTGGCTGATTATAATAAGTACTCCAATCTAAGCCTCCATTATTTGATATTTGAGCTCCACCGTCATCAGCAATTATCATCCTATTATTATCCTCTGGTGCTATCCATAGATCATGATGATCTCCATGTGGAGCCCTATAACTTTTAAACGTTTTTCCTCCATCAATTGATTTGTGATATGAAACATTCATAACATAAACTATGTCTTGATTTTTAGAATCAGCATAAATTTTAGAATAATACCAAGCTCTTTGTCTTAAAGCCCTGCTTGAATTAACATATTTCCATGTATCTCCTCCATTATCAGATCTATAAACACCCCCTTTTTCTTTATTTTCTACAATTGCATATACTCTATCCGAATTCACAGGAGATACTGTAACTCCTATTATACCTAATATTCCTTTGGCAAATCCTGGATTATCTGATATTTTAAACCAAGTATTTCCACTATCATTGCTCTTCCATAATAAAGAGCCCGGTCCACCACTATTAAGACTATATGGAGTTCGTCTTAAATTCCAAGTTGAAGCATATAATATCCTTGAATTGTTTGGATCAATTTGAAGCTCGACTGCGCCGGCTTGATCATTAACAAATAAAACTTTTTTCCATGTTTTTCCACCATCAACTGATTTATAAACACCTCTTTCTTTTGAAGGTTTATATATATTTCCTAAAACAGCTGCATAAACAATATCAGAATTTTTAGAATCTATAACAATTCTCGGAATATGCCTTGATTTTGAAAGTCCAGAAAAAACCCAAGTTTTTCCTGCATCTACTGACTTCCATATACCATTTCCTGAGGAAACGTTTCCTCTTACTGTAACTTCTCCTCCTCCAACATATATAACATTTGAATCATTTTGAGCAATTGCTATAGAGCCAATACTGCCTCCAAAATAGCCATCAGAAATATTTTCATAAGTTTTACCAGCATCTTCAGTTTTCCATACTCCTCCACCAGTTCCTCCAAAATAATATAAGTTAGGTTTATCCTTAACACCAACAACAGCTGCTGATCTACCTCCTCTAAAAGGACCGATCTCTCTAAATTTAAGACTTTCATGAATTAAAGATTCATAAGAAATAGTGTTTAATTTTTTATTTTTTCGTTGAGCAAAAGCATTAGCTACTAACAAAAAAATTAGGACATTGAAAACTACCTTAAAGATTAAATGATCATTATTTTTCATGTTATAAATTTTATACTAACAAATTACGAAACAAATTTTAAGTGTATTTAAAAATATCCTTTTTTAAATTTTTAAAAAGAAAGTATCCTGTCAATATTGTAGCTATAAGCTCTCCAAGAGGAAATGCAATCCAAACTCCAATTACTCCCATTTTTTTTGATAAAATAAACAATAAAGGAATAAAGAAAAAGCCCTGTCGGGTCAAAGTTAAAAGTAGTGCTGGTAGGGCTTTGCCTATAGCTTGAAAATATGCAGCTCCAATAAATTGAATTCCAATAATTGGTGTCGCTGCAAAAACCCACCTGAGAGCCGAGGGGGTTTGAGTCAAAACATCTTTATCATCTGTAAAAACT
>MDTG01138688.1_pt1 | contig 12918 bp, 11 predicted proteins | sample 811421 | NCBI WGS metagenome assembly MDTG01 (sample SAMN05326645, study PRJNA326480) | marine metagenome | isolation source: seawater | place: Pacific Ocean: South East | collected 2011
GGTATATTTAACTCCTCACATCTTATTGACATATGTGAATTTACACCTCCATACTTTGTAATTAAACCTTTTATTTTTTGTGAAAATATCCAGTCAAATCCTGGATCTGCATTTTCCAATAAAACTATCATATTAGAAACTTTATTTTTTTTTGATTTTATTTTTGATAAAGTGCCTTTAACAACTTTTTTTGTAATAAAATTTGGTTTTGATAGTAAAATTGAGGAGATAAAAAAATCATCTTTAGTGGTAATTAAGTAAGGTAATTTAATCTTATTATCTATAAAATTTTTTCTCTCATTTTTTTTTATAACATTCAAAAAACTTTTTCTATTTTTTTGATTTAAAGTTAATATTTGGCGATAAGTAAGTTTTGATAAATTGTTTTTTGGTATTTTGTTAATAGAACCTATATTTTTAATAATTTCGATTAAATCACTTAAAGATCGAGTAAATATAAATTTAGAATTTTCTCTCATCTTAATTGATATCAAGCAATAATTAATTAATCTTTCTGGTAGAAATTGAAAATCATTTTTTTTCAAAAAATTTTTCAATCTAAAATATTCTTTATTTGACAATTTAAAATTTGATAAATGACCTGAAAAAATTTTTTCTTTATCTTTGTCTTTAATTTCATACTCTGAAATTTTATTTTTGTATCTTGAAACGTTAATATTATAAGTTCCAGGCCTTAAATGAAAAAAATAATTTAAAAACTTAGTTTTATAATAATTGTTTTTATGGGATTTTTTTTCTAATTCTATATATTTATGTGCAATTGTTCCGACAGAATTTAATAACTTTGAATAAGTTTTAATACTAATAATTTTTTTTGTTACAAGTGAGTTCAAAAACTTTTTTGCTATAAAAGCATGTCGCGCATATATTGAAAATGGAATGGTGCCTAGTTTTTTTATTTTTGAAACAAAATTAATTATAGTTTTTTTATTTAAAATTTTTTTGTTATTAATAAATTTTTTAATAAAATTTATTCTCTCACTTTCTAAAAGTTTTAATTTATCATCTAATAATAAAAAATTTTCCTCAAAATTAATTATTTGATCATAAGTAAATTTTTTTAAAATTTTAAAATACTGGATTTTTTCATTGGAAGATAAAAACTTATATTTTTCTTTAATTTTTTTTTCTAAATTTGCATCAAAACTTCCATCAATTATTTCAAATTCTATTTTATCGTGGAGGTAAGGTTTGTTTAAAAGTGTTTGTGACCAATGATAAATTAATTTTTTCCTAATTTTATTATTAATTTCAAGCGGAATTAAGGAATTATAACTTAGCCTTGTATCTATGTATGGTTTTCCTGCAAAACTATACATCAATGGTTGATTTACGTTTTTATATCCCATTTGATTTCTAGCTAAACTCCAACTTTTTTTTGTGATTACTTCCTCATATAACGAATATGACAATTGATTTGGTTGATAACCAATCATCTCAGCAGGATTCCAATCTGGCATTAATCCAAATATTGGTAAATCCCCATAATATTTATTTTTATTTAGAATTTTAATAAATTTTTTTTGATTGATTTTTAAATAATTTTTAAATTTTTGACTTGAAACAAATTTCCATTTTCTAAAAGTAGAAATTGGTCTAATTTGAAATATGTTTACAATATTTTCTTTATTGATTGCAAATTCAATATCTACAGGAGTGGAAGGAATTTTATTTTCAATTTCTTTGACAGCATCTACAATTTTTTTAAAATTGGAAGATCGTATTCCTATTGTGTTATTTTTATAAATATTTAAAACTCTGGTACTCTTCTCTCCTCCAGATGTTACAGAGTTTGTATTTTTTGTTTCATCATCGTAATTAATTACATAATAATCAGTTCCATCTTTTAAACATTTATTTGTTACTACTCCACTTATTAATGGATTTCCGATATAATTTTGAAATAAAATTTCACTTTGAAAATAATATTTTTTATTTTTGCTTTTTTTTTTATATTGATTTATTAACTTTTTAGTAAATTTAATTATATTTTTTGAATTGTTTTTTAGATCAGAAAAACCCTCAAATTCCCCTGCCATAGAGGAAAATTGATTATCCTCTAAAATATAAGAAGATCTAATTGATATTTTTTTTTTTAATTTGAAACAAACTTGTCTGATAATTAAATCCTTATTGTTGTGCCATTGTTCAACAGTAAAACTAATAAAATTGGGTATTACTGATTTCCTTAGCTTAAAATTTATTAAAATTTCTAAATTTTGTGATTTTGTTGAAAATTTCATTTAAAAGATTATCAAATTATAATAATCATTTGTCTAAATATTGTCATTAAACTTTAAGATCAATAATAAAGTAAATATATATATGAGAATTTTTATTGTTTTGGGGTCTGGAAATAGCGGGGCTGGTGCAATTCATGATTATTTACTTTCTAGAAAAGACTTTTTTAGTCCATTTAATGGAAAGGAGTTTAGATTAATAAATGATCCAGATGGATTAGACGAATTATATCATTCATTTTTCACTCATTGTAGTGTTAATGGAGCTTCAAATAGTTTGAGTAATTTTAATAATTTTGCAAAAAATTATTACAATTCAAATTACAATAAAAAAAATAAAATACTTAATAAAGAATTCTTAAAATTAAGTAAAAATTTTATAGATACTATAATTGATGTTCACTACAACGGGGGTCCACAATTTTTTTTAGACAAGATGAAAATAAGTAAAAAATTATTTTTTTATTTTAAAAGGTTTTTTTTGAGAAAACCTTCAAAAAACATTAATCTTTTAAAAATGGTAATGCCAAAAAATGAAAAAAAATTTTTAGTGGCTACTGAAGAATATTTAAATAAAATTTTTGAATTAAGTGAGAAATTTGATAATTCAAAAAATGTTGTTATAGAGCAAGGCGGAAACTTTATGAGTCCTACAAGCTCAACAAAATATTATGGATCAAACAGAGAAGTTATTTTTGTAAAAAGAGATCCTAAGGCAATTTATTGGAGTATGAAAAGGAGAAATTCCTTAGGGTATCCTGGACATAATTTAAAGATATTCGTAAAATGGTATAAACTAATTTGGAATAAAATTAATTTTAAAGAATTAGAAGATATAACCCAAATCAAATATGAAAATTTTTTTTCAAATTTTATCAGTGAAAAAAAAAACTTTGTCTAAAATTAAATCTTGATCCTAATGTAGAAGATAATTTTAATTTAGAATTTACTAAAAAAAATTTATTTAAATTTAAAGAAAATTTAACGCAAGAAGAAATTAAATATATTGATGAAGAATTAAAAGAATATATTTAAATGAAAAAAAATTTTTTTTATATAGCTGACTTTTCATTGCCTAACAAATCTGCATATTCATTGCATGTTTTAAAAATTTGTGATGCTTTTAACGAAATTAATAAAAAAAAAATTCTTCTTCTTTTGCCTCATGTTCAAAATGATTATAAAAATACAAAAATTAAGAAAGATTTTCTTCTAAAATTTTTTCCATCAATAAAGTTTTTTTATTCTACAAAAAAAAGACTAAATCTATTTGGAAGAATTTTTTTTTCATTTAAATTAGTTAAATATTTAAAATATAAAAAATGTGATTTAATTATTTCAAGAAGCATAGTACCAAGTTTAATACTTGCTGTGTTCAATATAAAAAATGTTTTGGAAATACATACAGAACTGACAGGATTTACAAAATATTTTTTTTTATTAAGTAAAATCAAATTTGTTAGCAGAAATATCAAATTTATATTTATTAACGACTATCTTCGAAAAAAATTTAGTATCAAAAAAGAAAAATCAATTATTCTGTATGATGCCGTCAATCATCTAGACTTCAAGCCATCATATAAAAAAACTATAAAAAATACTTGTTTTTATTCTGGAAGTTTTGCTAAAGGAAAAGGTCTGGAGATAATTTTAAAAGTTTCAAAAAAATTGCCAAATATCAATTTTCATTTGTACGGAAATAAAGATACATTATATAAAAACAAAAATTTAGAAATAAATCAAAAAAATATTTTTTTCAAAGGCTATCTCACATATTCAAAACTGGTTAAGGTGATTGATAATTATAAAGTATTACTTATGCCCTATAAAAATAAAGTAGGTGTATTAATAAAAAATATTAATGTAGTTAAATATTTTTCTCCATTAAAAATGTTTGATTATATGGCTTCGGGTAAAATAATAATTGCTAGCGATTTGCCTGTATATAAAAATATTTTAATTAATAATGTAAATTCGATAGTTGTTAGAGATAATATTAAACTGTGGTCAAAAAAAATTAATCAGTGTATTAAAAGTAATAAATTTAACTATTTAGGAAAAGAAGCAAGAAACAACTCAAAAAGATATTCTTGGAAAAAAAGAGTGATAAAAATAATTGAATTTAATGAAAAATAAAAAAATTATTATTACGGGATCATCAGGTTTTATTGGTTACCATGTAAGTAAAAAGTTGTTAGAAAAAAAATATTCAGTCATAGGTATAGATAATCACAATAATTATTATAATCCAAAAATTAAACTTTTAAGATTGAAAGAATTAAAAAAAAATAAAAATTTTAAATTTTGTAGATTTGATATTAAAAATAAAAATAAATTTAATCAAATTTTAAATAAAACTAAACCTTACATAATAATACATTTGGCTGCTCAAGCGGGTGTTAGATACTCTTTTAAAGAGCCTCAAAAATATATTGATTCTAATATTACAGGTTTTACAAATATTTTAGAGGGAATGAAAAAATTTTCTTTAAAAAAATTAATTTATGCATCGTCAAGTTCTGTATATGGTGATTGTAAAAAATTTCCATTTAATGAAAATTTAGAATTAAATCCATTAAATTTTTATGGTCAGACAAAACTAATTAATGAAAAAATAGCAAATATATATGAAAAAAATTATGGAATCAAAGCTATCGGATTAAGATTTTTTACAGTTTACGGGCCGCATGGAAGACCTGATATGCTTATACCAAAAATAATAAATAAAATTAAAAATAACAAAACACTAGAACTATATAACAATGGCAATCATTTTCGAGATTTTACTTATGTGGAAGATGTTTCAAATATTATTTATACAATAACAAAAAAAATTAATTATAATTTTCATCAAAGATTATTTAATATTTGTAGTGGCAAAGAAATAAATATAAAAAAAATAATAAAAATAATTGAAATTAATTTAAATAAGAAAATTAAAATTACCAACAAACCTTTTCAAAGAGGAGATATGAAAAAAACACATGGGAATAATTTATTATTAAAAAAAGTTTATAAGATAACTAAATTTGTAAAGTTTGAAGATGGTATTAAAAAAACTTTAAAAATAGATTTTTAAATTTCAAATTTGGTTTTCTAACAGTTCACAAACACAATGAAGTATGCTCATATGAGCTTCCTGGATATAACTAGTTTTATTAGAATTTATATTAATGTTGAGATTTGATTTGGTTTTTACATAACCACCGGTTCTTCCAGTTAGTGAGATTACAAACATTTTATTTAATTTTGCAAAATTAATTGCTTTTACTAAATTTTTAGATTGTTTTTTTTTATAATTTCCGCCACTAGTGGTTAAACATATTAAAATATCTCCTTTTTTCGAATATGCTTTAAGACATCTTTCAAAATAACTTTCATAACCAAAGTCATTGGACCAAGCTGACATTGCTATATTATTTTGATTTAAACTAAAAACTTCAAATGGTTTTCTATTTTTGTTATTAAAAGTACAAACTAATTCACCTACAAAGTGGTCTGCGTCAGCAGCCGAACCTCCGTTGCCAATAAGAAAAATTTTCCTGTTTTTTTTGTTTGCTTCAATTATTATATCTTTGATCTTATTTATTTTAAATTGCTCTTTTTTTAAATTTGCAATTATTTTTGATACTTCAGAAAAATATTCATTTATTTTAATCATAAAAATTTTTTAATAAATTTTATATTTGTTTTCATTACATCTATATCATTATTGCTTCTTGCAGTCTGAAAAATATAATTACCTTTATATTTAATTTTTTTACAATAATTAAATAAATCTTTAAAATTTGATCTACCAGTTCCAAGTTCAACAGATACATTCTTATTATCTTTATCTTTTAAATGAATATTTAATACTCTATGAAAATATATTAATTCATTCTTTAATTTATAATTTAACCCAGCGCTATTACCCAAATCATAATTAATGCCAAAATTTTTTTTAGGAAACTTATTTATAAAGTCTAAAAGTTTATTCGGTGAATAATCTGACTCAAAAATTATTCTTACTTTATTTTTATCTAGAATATTTTTAAGTTTGAGAGTCTTGTTTATAAAAATTTTTTCATAATATTTATTCTTAAGACTTCCATAATCAACTAAAGGAATAACTAAATATTTTATATTTAGCTTGCCTGCATTTGAAATTAAGTCTTGCAACATCTTAAAAGTTTTTTCATTATTTTTTTTAAAATATGGTGCATGCATAAAAAAATCACAGGTAATACTCTCAATTTTGATTTTATATTTTTTCTTGAGTATTTTAATTTTATTTATTCCTTTTTGATTATTTATGGGATTGTTATAAAAATTTTTTTTATCAATAGTCCATTCCATTAATGTTAGCTTTAGCTTACTAGCAATCTTAAATTCATCTCGCCATTTCTTAATTGGAAATGATTGTATTAAATTTTTCTCTGGAGGAACTAATCTTCCCTGCATAAAACCTATATTTTTCATTTTGATGTAACTTTTAATGAAGCAGCTTGAAAATCAGAAACTCTTGTAAAAACCTGCTTTAATAATCTTCCTTTTATAAATTTTTTTATATTTTTTTTTCTATTTAAAATTATTTCTAATTTCTTAAAAGCTTTCTCATATGCATCTAGCGCTAATTGAATATCTTTTTTATTAAAAGTAAAAGTTATACAATGATAACCACTCCATAAAACTTTACTTTTCAAAAGCTCTTGCTGGATAAAAGTTTTAGTAATTAATGGTGAATTCAAAAATTTATTTGACTTAATTGTTAAAACTGTTCTCGAAGGATGTCCGTCACAAGAAAAAAATTTTTCAAAATTATATTTCTTTATTAGATAATTTAATCTGACTTGAAAAATTTTACCATTATTTCTAATAATATTTAAAACATTTTTACTTTTCAATTTACTAATACAAGCTTTAGCAGCTGCTAAACCCATGCATTCTCCTCCATAAGTAAAAGAAAAAAACACATCACTAAATAATTTCATATATTTTTTTTTTCCTACTACAGCTGATAACGGTATCCCGTTAGAAATGGCTTTTGCAAAGCAAGATAAATCAGGGATTACACCATATAATTTTTGAGCTCCTCCTAAAGAGTATCTAAAGCCCGTAACTACTTCATCAAAAATTAATAAACAATTATTCTTTTTACATAATTTTTTAACTTCTTGTAAAAAGTTTCTTTTACAATAATCTATACAATTCAAATTACATTTATTTTTAATCATACATTTTGGACTTGATACAGTTACTGGCTCCATAATTACACAGGCTATTTTATTTTTATATTTTTTAAAAATTTTTTTTAAACTTTCTAAATCATTGTAATTAAAAGGATGTGCAAGTTTTTCATTAAATTTTGGAACTCCAAGGTTTTTATCGGTTGTTGCTATAAACCAATCGTGCCAACCGTGATATCCACAAAATGCAATATGTTCTTTTTTGGTGTAAGCTCTCGCAATTTTTATTGCAGCAGAATTTGCATCAGCGCCATTTTTTCCAAATCTAACCTGTTCTGAGGATGGTATTAGTTTATTTAAGAGCTCAGCCACATCAATTTCAAGTTTATTTGACAAACTAAATGTAGAACCTAATTTTAATTGTTTGATTACAGCTTTATTAACGTCAGGATCTGCATATCCTAAAATTAATGGTTGAGCTCCCATTACAAAATCTAGATATTTATTTCCATCAACATCATAAATTTTATTACCTTTGCCTTTAAGAGCATGTGAGGGAGCAAAATTTTCAGAAAATGAATGGGTTCCTTTACTGAAAGTTTGGCCTCCAGTTGGAATTATTTTTTTTGCTTTTTTTAATAATTTTTTAGAGTTTTTAATATTAATATTTTTTACCAAATTGTTCTTCCTCCATCTACTAAGAGACTATGTCCATTAACATATGAAGATTTATCAGATATTAAAAAATACATTGCTTCATTAAGTTCATTGTGTTTAGCCATCCTTTTCATTGGAATTAATTTTTTTAATTTTGCTACAAATTTTTTATTGTGGTTATTATAAATACCACCTGGACACAAAGCATTACATCTAATGTTATAATTTGCAAAATAAGTAGCTAAATATTTTGTTAGACCAATAACTCCATGTTTAACTATTGAATAGCTTATAGGCTTAATAAAATTATCATAAATATTTTGATTAGGAGATATAAAACTTAAATCTGATCCTATATTGAGAATATTTCCTTTATTTTGCTTAATCATATATTTTGAAATATATTTAGTCATAATCACAGAAGTTATAATACCAGTTTTAAAATCATTATTTAGTTCATTGATATTAATGTTTTTAAATAATTTATTATTTTTTTTATTTGGAATATAGTCTTTCGCTACACAATTTATCAATACATCAATTGATTTAAATTTTTTAAAAATATTATTTATTATTTTTTTTATTTTTTTTTCATTTAGAATGTTACATTTATATTCATAATAATTTTGACTTTTAATTTTTGAAGATGAAATATCAATTACATGTATGTTGAAGGTTTTTTTTTTAAGTAAATATTGAGTAAATTGTTTACCAATAAAGCCGTTACCACCAGCAATTATAATATTTTTCATTTAATCTATCTCTTTTATTTTATTTTTTACAAATATTGGTTTTGTATTTTTATTAATTAGTTCATCATTTAAATATTTTAATTCCCCGCATTTAAAAGCTGAAATAATATGATTATGCATCATAGCTTTTGGCAAATCTTGCCTCCTATAAATATTATTTTTGCAGTATTTGTATATTTTATTATTTTTACTATACCAAGTTAAATATGGATGAGTTTCAACTTTTGTAAAGCCACAAATACTTTTTATTCCTTTTTTTTGAATTATACTTTTTCCTTTTTCGAAAAGTTTTTTTGATTTAGGGAGCAAGGGAATATATATTAACCACAGGATACAATTATCATCTATTTTTTTTTGTCTTACAATTTCAACCATAACTTTCTTAATTGAAGTGTTAGATTTGCATAGCTTTTTATCTCTTTTTAAAAATTGATAATTATTTATCTTACAATGTTTTTCAAACCATAGATCATCGGAAGATAAATAAATCTTTTTAAACCACTTTATCTTCCTTAAAAATTCTTTGGTATGATTAAAAAAAATTCTATTTTTTTTTGGATATCCAATACTATTTTTTCTTGCAGGGATAATTGCAATATGTTCATAGTTTTTAATCATTGTATAACGTAAAATTAAGTATTCTTTGTATTAACTATATATTTTTTGTAATAATTGTAATCTGGTAAATCATTTAATATTACAAATTTTGAATTAATTCCTTTAAATTTTGATTTAAACTTTTCAATACTTTTTTCTTTTTCACTCAAAATTTTTTTACTATAAAGAGTTAGTGCACCAATAAAAAAAAATTTACATTTCTTTTTTGCATAATTTATAGCCATCCATAAAGATTTGTGATGCATATTTCTTATTTTTTTATAATATTCTCGTCTTCCAGCACTTGATAAATATATACAAGTAAAATTATTATGACAAAAAAAACTGTAAGAAACAACTATACCTTTATAACTTACTTTAGTTAAGAAGCCTTTATCTTCTAATATCATATTTTCATTCTGCTCCCAAGATTTTTGTGATCTTGTTTGTTTTCCAGAAATTTCTATATGAAGTTTCATCATTTCAAATATTTCATTTTTTTTATAATTTTTTTTATCAATAATCTCAAATATCACATCATCATAATCTTTGGTCATTTCATTTCTAAGATTGGATGAAAAATTATTTTTTATTTCCTCTATACTTCTAGATAAATCAATATAAATTTCATTAACTATGCTTTCAACTAATGTTAAATTATTTTCTATTATATTTTTTTCGTTTTCAATTTTAAATTTAAAAAATTTTTTACCATTAAATTTATTAATATATTTTTTTAATTCATAATAATCTTTCTTGGACATCAAATTTTCAGAAAAATATTCTATTGGATAGCCATAGAAAGAATATTCTTTTGAATTTTTATCTAATGTGATTGGTATATAAATTTTATTGTCATTTTTGAAAACTAAAGACTCATTTAAAAATTTAGTTGAAAAATACAGCTCTTTATATTTTCTATAGAGAATATCTAATTTATAACTGAAATGTTTATTCCCAAAAACTTTAAATTCCTTTTCGATTTCTTTTATGTCAATTTTTTTTATATTCATTAGTACATAAATGTAAATATTTTAAATTATTATTTATCTATAATATAATATTAATAATAAACAATTATGTTTATATCTGGATGCTAAAAAGTTTAAAGTCTTATAAAAAAATTACTTTGTTTCTAAAATTAATTAAAATACTAAAAAAAACATGCTGCTAGTTTAAATCTTTTTACGGTTATTATATTTTTAGAGAATTTTTTTATTACTTCTAACTGTCTGTAATTTGAGTAAGCTATGACGCTTTTATTTTTTAATAAATTTTTATAATTATTTTTTATAAACTCTTCCATAATTATTTCATCGAATGGATTAAACATAAAAATAAAATAACTTTTATCATCTAACAGAATTTCTGAAGCATCAGCTTGAAAAACATTAATATTCTTATTATTCAATGAATCTTCAATATTTTTTCTAGAATTTTTTACATACTCTGGAATTATGTCGAATCCTGAAAAAGTATTAAATGAAAATTTTTTGTAAGCATAAATTAATGGAATTCCATTTCCACAACCCACATCTAAAAAATGATAGTTTTTTAAATCTAAGTTTATTTTTATTAAGTTGTAAAGTTTTTTTAAATTTAAAAGCCATACTGTATGTAAGTCTGTAGAATGATTTAAAGATTTTATATTTTTATTTATTAGTTTTTTTTTTTCTGATTTATCTATACTTATATTATTAAATTTTTTAAAAAAAAAATTATATGAGTTGTTTAAAAATATAGTTAATAAATTATTATTTCTTTTCATGAACATTTGTTAAATTTGAAAGTAATATCTAATATAAAATTAATTTAACTTGAACAATTAATAAAACAAAATATTTGAAATAACTTTAAAAAGCTATATTAAAAGAAAAAATCTTAAATTTACGTTAAAAACCTAAATTATTAATGTGAGAAACAAGAACAAAACATCAAAAAAAAAAATTGCTTTAATTGGTACTTCACCAATTATGTTAATTATTGCAAATCAATTAGTTAAACAAAAAAATAAAATTACAATTTTTAGTTTTAATAAAAAAATTGGTGGAGCTTGGTCTTATTATAAATACAGAGATCATTTTATTAGTACTCAAACAAATGTTATAGTTCCAGATAACAAATTTGAAGAAAGAAATATTCCTTTGATTAATGAATTTTTAAAAAATGAATTTAAAATACCTATAAGTAGAAACTTTGATAAATTCAAACCAAAAGGATACCTGGCTAAGAAAAACTATAACTATAATTTAAATCCTTTATATGAAAAAGTATTGGGCAATTCAAATGTAAATTTAATTAATAAATTTTTAAAAAAAATATCAATTAAAAATGGAAAAGTTTTAATTGATAAAAAAATTTATGATGAAATTTATATAACTACTTTTTCTGGAATTGAAAAAATAATAATTGATAATTTTATATTAAGAGTTAAGCCAAGAATTATAATTAGTGAACATGTTATGGTTATAGCAAAAAAAATTAATAGAAAATATTTAGCCTATTCAGAAAATTTCGATAAAAATTTTGATAGAGCACAAATCAAAAAAATTGATGATTATACTTCTTTTACTGCTAGAGTAAGAAAAGAGCAGAAAGGCAAAAACGTTTTAGACTTATTTATTAATTCTAATTTAGTTAAAAAAAAATCGGATATTTTAAAAATTATTAAAACAAAATATAAACATTATTATAGAGATTATGAACAAAGAGATTTTTTATCAAAAAACACAAATGGAATACCGATCAATTATATAAATACACCTGTTTTTGTAGAGTCGTTTTTTAACGTTAATGATAAATTGAACTTATTAAAAAAAAAATATATTTAAATGTTATCTAATTCTAGCCAGAAATACTTTAGTCTCGTCAATAGATTAAAATATTTTTTTTATAAATTGAATATTAATGAAAAAAAATATTTTAATCTTATCTTGCGGGGCATTATTCCAAGACCTCATTATGCTTTTGGTATTTTTTTTTCATCAAGTATTGCTTCACAATTAGGCTACAAAAAAATTTCTATTATTGAATTTGGGTGCTGGGAATGTGAAGGTTTGCTTGATCTAGAGCACTATGCAAGTGAAATTGAAAAAATATTTAAAATTGAAATTGAAATTTATGGATTCGAAGGAGGCAAAGGTATGCCGCCGCCAAAAGATTATAAAGATAGAGTTTATCAATACACTGAGGGAGAAATGAAAACATCGGAAAATTCTAGCACAAAGAAACTAAAAAAAAGTAAAATTATTTATGGTAATTTTAATGAAACTGTTCCTAATTTCATTAAAGAAAATAAATTTGCTCCAATAGCTGCACTATTTAATGATGCAGATTATTTTTCTTCAACTAAAGACTCATTTGAAATATTAAAACAAAAAAATAAACTACCAAAAGTATTTTTATATTTTGACGATCTAAATTTCTCATCAAATTTTACTGGTGAATTAGGTGCAATTAATGATTTTAATTTATTAAATGATA
>MDTG01149369.1_pt1 | contig 12918 bp, 21 predicted proteins | sample 811421 | NCBI WGS metagenome assembly MDTG01 (sample SAMN05326645, study PRJNA326480) | marine metagenome | isolation source: seawater | place: Pacific Ocean: South East | collected 2011
CTGAATATACAAAATTATTGCACCAAGATTTAAAAATTAAATCTTATGTCGAAAAGAAACTTAAGAATGCAAGTATTTCAAAGATTAATATTGAAAGGGCAGCAAAAAAACTGAGACTTTCTATTTACAGTTCTCGACCTGGAATTATCATTGGAAAAAAAGGTGCTGACATTGAAAGTTTAAAAAATGATTTATCCAAAATGTCAAACTTAGAGGTTTTTTTAGATATTAAAGAAGTAAGAAAACCAGAAGTTGATGCTAAACTTGTTGCTGAGAACATTGCAAATCAACTTGAAAAGAGAATATCTTTCAGAAGGGCAATGAAAAAAGCTGTTCAGTCTGCAATGAGATTAGGCGCTAAAGGAGTAAAGGTTGTATGCAGTGGAAGACTTGGCGGAGCAGAGATTGCAAGGACGGAAAAATATCATGAAGGTAGTGTGCCCTTACATACTTTAAGGGGTGATATTGACTATTCAACAGCTGAGGCTGAAACTACTTACGGAATTTGTGGTATTAAAGTATGGATAAACAAAGGTGAAATACTTACAAAAGACCCTTATGCTAGTGAAAAAAAACAAGTTGATCAAGGAAGTGTTAGATAATGAACATGCTGTCACCAAAAAAAACTAAATATAGAAAACAATTCAAAGGCAGAATTCATGGTAATGCAAAGGGTAATTTTTCACTTAACTATGGCAGTTTTGGACTTAAAGCTCTTGAGCCTGAAAGAGTTACATCTAGACAAATAGAGGCAGCCAGAAAAGCAATTACTAGATACCTAAAAAGAGCTGGAAGAATGTGGATAAGGATTTTCCCGGACGTTCCCGTATCAAAAAAACCAGCTGAAGTAAGAATGGGTAAAGGTAAAGGATCTGTTGAATATTGGGCATGTAGAGTTAAGCCTGGAAGAATAATGTTTGAAGTTGATGGAGTTGATGTAAATGATGCTAGAAAAGCTATGGATCTTGCTGCAGCCAAGTTACCAATTAAATGTAAATTTGTAGAAAGAAATATATGATTGATAAGTCTAAAAAAAATACAAGTATAAAAAAACTTAAAGATGAGGTTCTAAATTCAAAGAAGGTCTTAATGAATTTAAAATTTCAGAAGTCTACTGGTCAACTAGAAAAAACTGCTGAAATTAGAAAAACACGAAAAAATATTGCTAAATTAAAAACTGAAATCAAACAACTAGATGGAGACAACAATGCCTAAAAGAATACTTTCCGGAACTGTGGTTTCCTCTAATTCTAATAAAACTATCGTAGTGATGGTTACAAGGAGAGTTAAGCACAAATTATATAAAAAAATAATTACTAGATCAAAAAAATACCATGCCCATGATGAAAATAATGAATATAAAATTGGTGACATAGTATCTATTATTGAGACCAAACCTATATCTAAAATGAAGACATGGATAGTAACTAATGAGGGTGCTAAATAATGATACAAATGCAATCAAATTTATTTGTTGCTGACAACTCTGGAGCAAGAAGAATACAGTGTATTAAAGTTCTTGGGGGTTCTAAGAGGCGATCTGCCTCAATCGGTGATATAATTGTTGTTTCCATTAAAGACGCAATTCCAAGAGCTAAGGTAAAAAAAGGTGATGTTTACAAGGCAGTAATTGTAAGAACATCTAAAGATTTTCAAAGATCAGACGGAACTTCAATACGATTTGATAAGAATGCAGCTGTTCTACTGGATAAGCAAGAAGAACCTATCGCTACAAGAATTTTTGGACCTGTTACTAGAGAATTAAGAGGTAAAAAATTTATGAAGATAATCAGTTTGGCGCCAGAGGTATTATAATGAATGAAAAAATTAAATTAAAAAAAGGTGATGAAGTTATTGTTCTTTGTGGAAAAGATAAAGGTAAAAAAGGTAAGATAATTAAAATGTTGCCCAAAAAAAACAAAGCAATAGTTAGTGATATTAATAAAGTTAAGAAAAATCAAAAACCTGATAACAATCAACCTGGCGGTATTATTGAAAAGGAAATGCCAATACATATTTCAAATTTATCTTTTTTTGATGCAACTTCTAATAAGGGAGTAAGAATTGGCTTTAAATTTGTGAAAGATAAAAAAATAAGATTCAATAAATCATCTGGTAAGGAAATTTAAATGAGTAGATTATTAGAGGAGTATAAAAACAATATTAGATCTGATCTTATGTCTAAATTAAACTTAAAAAATATTCATGAGGTCCCAAAAATTAGCAAAATAATTCTCAACATGGGTATTGGTGAAGCAAAAGATGACTCAAAACTTATTGATAAGGCTGTAGAAGATTTGTCATTAATTACAGGGCAAAAAGCAATCAAGACAAAAGCAAAAAAAGCTATTTCAGGATTTAAAATTAGAGCAGGTATGCCATTAGGGGCAATGGTTACGTTGAGAAATAAAATGATGTATGAATTTTTGGATAGATTAATTAATATAGCTATTCCTAGAATAAGAGACTTTAGGGGCTTAAATCCCAATAGTTTTGACGGAAGTGGTAATTTTTCCCTAGGTATTAAAGAGCATATAATTTTTCCAGAAATTAATTTTGATAAAATTGATAAAGTCCGAGGTATGGATATTATTATATGTACTACAGCAAAAAATAATATTGAGGCACTTGAGCTTTTAAAAAATTTTAACATGCCATTTAAAGATATAAAGGCTAATTAGGAGGTTTATGGCTAAAGTAAGTTCAATACAAAAGAATATCTCAAGATCAAAATTGATAAATAAACTTAGCAAAAGAAGAAAGTTTTTAAAATCAAAAATCAAAGATAAGAACATATCACTTGAAGAACGTATTTTATTCCAAAATAAGCTTAATGAACTTCCTAGAAATAGTTCAGCAATAAGACATCGTAATAGATGTGAGTTAACTGGAAGATGTAGAGGCGTGTATAGAAAATTTGGATTATCTAGAATTAAATTAAGAGAGTTATCAATGACTGGTGATTTACCAGGTGTTGTTAAGTCTAGTTGGTAGGGGGTTTAAAATGGCTTTTAATGATGCGTTATCTGATATGTTAGCAAGAATCAAAAATGCACACAGGGCAAAAAAAACAAATACATCATGTTTAAAGTCTAAGTTAAATGTTAACGTACTTTCAGTTTTAAAAGACGAAGGTTACATTAGGGATTTTAAAGACTTTGAGGAGAGAAAAGGTATAGTTTTTATTAAGATTGATCTTAAATATTATAATGGAGATCCTGTTATAAAAAAAATCAAAAGAATATCAAAACCAGGCATTAGAGTTTACTCAAAAATCTCAGATTTAGAAAAACCATATGGTGGATTAGGTATATCTATTTTATCAACGCCTAAAGGAGTAATGTCTGACCAACAAGCTAGAAAAAATAATGTTGGTGGCGAAGTGCTGTGTGAGGTATTTTAATGTCAAGAATAGCTAAAAATAGTATTAAAATAAATAAAGAAATTACTTGTAATTTCAACAACGGTATTTTTTTAGCTAAAGGCAAACTAGGTGAAATGCAATTAAATATTAATCATAATTTTACAATTGAAGTTAATGAGGAAACGGTAAATGTTGTTCCAAAACATGAAAAAGTAAAAAAAGATCCTATTTGGGGCACGACTAGAGCTCTTGTAGCAAACATGATTCACGGTGTTTCAGTTGGTTTTTCAAAAACTCTTGAATTAAATGGTACTGGTTATAGAGCAAGTGTTTCAGGCTCAACACTTAAACTTCAATTGGGATATAGTCATGACGTAAACTATGACATTCCTAAAGAGGTAAAAATTGAGTGCCCTAAGCAAAATATTATAAAGTTATCAAGTTTCGATAAAGAAAAACTAGGAGCTGCAGCTGCTAAAATTAGGTCATATAGAAAACCTGAGCCATTTAAAGGAAAAGGTATTAAATATAGTGATGAGTTTATTTTTAGAAAAGAAGGTAAAAAGAAATAGTATATTATGAAAAGTAGAGCTGAAAAAATAAGATACAAGATAAAAAAAGTTTCTAATAGAAATAGACTAACAGTATTTAAGTCAAACTGCCATCTTTACGCACAATTAATTGATGATAATAAAGGAATAACTCTTGCGAGTTCTTCGTCTATTGAACCTTCGATTAAAAATAAAAAATTAAACAAAAAAGATACAGCAGAATTAATTGGAAAAGAAATAGCGAAAAAAATTATTTCTAAGGGTATTAAAGAAATAGCCTTTGATAGAGGTAAATATAAATATCATGGTTTAATAAAAATCCTTGCTGAAGCGGCAAGATCAGAGGGGATAGACTTTTAGGGGAATAATATGTTTGATAATGATAAAAGTGATTTTAGTGAGCATCTTGTTACAATAAATCGGGTAGCTAAGGTTGTAAAAGGTGGCAGAAGATTTGGTTTTGCAGCAATAATGATAGTAGGTGATTCAAAGGGCAGAGTTGGAATTGGAACAGGCAAGGCAAAAGAAGTTCCTGAAGCTGTTAGAAAAGCTACTGAAAATGCAAAGAATAAAATGATAAGAGTTCATTTAAAAGAAAACAGAACAATTCATCATGATGTTGTTGGGCGTTTTGGAGCTGGAAAAGTTATATTAAGGTCAGCAGCTCCAGGAACAGGAATTATTGCAGGTGGCCCAATGAGAGCTCTATTTGAGTCTTTGGGTATAAAGGATGTTGTAGCAAAATCAACGGGTACTTCAAATCCTCATAATATGTTAAAAGCTACTTTTAACGCTTTCAAAATGTCAGAGTCACCAAAAACTATTGCATCCAAAAGATCAAAAAAAGTTAATGAAATTAATAATAAAAATTTAGAAAATTAAAAAATGAAAATAAACGAATTAAAATCATCATTAATATCACGAAAAAAATCTAAAAGACGTGGAAGAGGAGCAGGTTCTGGCCTAGGAAAAACCTCTGGAAGAGGAGTTAAGGGGCAAAAGTCTAGATCTGGAGTTTCTATTAATGGTTTCGAAGGCGGTCAAATGCCTTTGTACAGAAGGTTACCAAAAAGGGGTTTTAAAAATCCATTTAAAATAAAAACTCAACAAGTTAATTTTACAATATTGAATAATATTATTAAAAAATACAAGTTAAACAGAGATTTGATTAAAGAATCTGAATTATTTGAAAAGAAGATTCTAAAAAAATCCAAAGGTAATTTGAAACTACTTAACGTCGGAAATATTGACGGGCCTTTTAATCTTGAAATATCTTTTGCTTCAAAAAAAGCTATTGAAGTTTTACAAAGTGCTGGTGGTAAAATTACCATAACAAAAAAATAATATGGCAACGGCAGCAGATAGACTAGCAAATAATCTAAACTTTGGTGCACTAGGTAAGGCTACAGAACTTAGACAAAGATTATTTTTTACTTTAGGAGCTTTAATAGTATTTCGACTAGGAACTTTTCTACCTATACCTGGTATTAATCCAATTGCTCTTCAACAATTTTTTGAACAACAATCATCCGGTATATTAGGTATCTTTGATACCTTCTCTGGAGGTGCCTTGGGACGTATGGGTATATTCGCACTTGGAGTAATGCCTTATATTTCATCATCAATTATAATGACTTTAATGCAATCAGCTATTCCAACTTTAAAAGCATTAAAAGAACAGGGTACTAAAGGTAGAAGACAGTTGCTTCAATACTCTAGATATCTAACAGTGATTATTGCAGCTCTGCAAGGATACGGTGTTTCTATTGGTTTAGAGTCAATGCAAACAGCTTATGGCAATATTGTTTTTGAACCAGGAATATTTTTCAGATTAACAACAATTATAACTTTAGTCGGTGGAACAATATTCTTGATGTGGTTAGGCGAACAAATTACTTCAAGAGGAGTTGGTAATGGAATTTCTCTAATTATCACTGCTGGTATTATTGCTAACTTGCCCAGTGCTTTCGTAAGTACACTTCAACTTGGTCGAACTGGAGAATTGAGTGTTGCTTTTATTTTAGGTATTCTGATTCTAGTACTATTACTAATAATTTTTATAGTTTTTGTTGAAAAAGGTCAAAGAAGATTGCCTGTGCAATATCCAAAGAGACAAGTAGGTAACAAAATTTATGGAGGTCAAAGTTCTCATCTGCCTTTAAAGATTAATACTGCAGGTGTTATTCCAGTAATTTTTGCTTCATCAATTTTATTATTACCAAATACCATGTCTGGTTTCGGAGCAGGGTCATCGAGTGATATTTTTATTTTAATATCAAGTTATCTTGGAAGAGGGCAGCCCCTTTATTTAGCTTTATACGCTGCCATGATAATATTTTTTGGGTTCTTTTATACAGGTATTGTATTCAATCCCGATGAGCAAGCTGAAAACTTGAGAAAATATGGAGGTTTCATTCCAGGTATAAGACCCGGCGAAAATACTGCTAATTATATAGAATTTGTTTTAACAAGACTAACAACAATAGGTACAATTTATCTTACATTTGTAGCATTACTACCCGAATTTTTATTATCTAAAACTTCAATTCCTTTTTATTTAGGTGGAACAGCATTATTAATTGTAGTTGTTGTTATGATTGATTTTATTACCCAGATTCAGTCACATTTATTTCAACATCAATATGAAAATCTTCTTAAAAAAACTAAGTTAAAAGGAAGAAGATAGTTGATAAATATTATTTTTTTTGGACCCCCAGGGGCTGGTAAAGGTACACAAGCTAAAATTATTTCAAACAAACTTAGTTTGCCACATTTATCTACAGGAGACATTTTAAGATCAAAAATAAAACAAAATGATAATCTTGCCTTAGAAGTTAAAGATATAATTGCAAATGGAAAACTCGTGCCTGATAATATTTTAAATAAAATAGTATCAGAAAAATTAATTGATGATTGTAAGAATGGTTTTATATTAGATGGCTATCCTAGAACTTTAGACCAATCTAAGTTCTTAAATAATCTTCTTAATGAATACTCTCTTAATTTGAATTATATATTTAATATTAGTGTTAATTTTGAATTATTAACTAAAAGAATACTAAATAGATCAATTGAAGAAAATAGAGAAGACGATAACGCTGATGTTATAAAAACTAGGTATCAGGAATATAAAAATACTACACAAAAAGTTTCAGATTTCTACAAGACAGATTATAAAGAAATATTTCACGAAGTTGATGGAGATGCTGAGATTGAAGAAATTACGAAAAAAATAATAAAAATTCTCAAAAATTGATGATTTTTGGGAAAAATTTACCATTTCTCTACTTGACTAGAGCCTTATAAATCATGTATTCACCCTCATTTATTTCCATAGGACATTATAATGGCTAGAATCTCAGGTGTAAATATTCCAACTAATAAGAAAGTGCACATATCATTAACCTACATTTTTGGAATTGGCAGAAAGATTGCAAATGACATATGTACTGATGCATCAATAGATACAACTAAAAGAGTAAGTGACTTAAATGATGAGGAACTAAATAGGATAAGAGATCTTATTGATAACAAATATTCTGTTGAGGGTGATCTAAGAAGAAAAGTTTCAATGGATATAAAAAGATTAAATGACTTAGGGTGTTATAGAGGTCTAAGGCATAGAAAAAAATTACCAGTCCGAGGACAGAGAACGCACACAAATGCCAGAACAAGAAAAGGAAAAGCAGTAGCTATAGCTGGTAAGAAAAAAGTAACTAAAGGTTAAAATGGTTGAAAAAAAGAAAAGTAAAGTAAAAAAGAAAGTTTCATCTGGAATAGCACATATCGTATCTTCCTTCAATAATACAATAATTACAATATCTGATGATAATGGTAATGCGCTAGCATGGTCCTCTTCAGGTCATAAAGGTTTTAAAGGATCACGAAAGTCAACTCCATATGCAGCTCAGATCGCAGCGGAGGATGTTGGCAACAAAGCGAAAGAGTATGGATTAAAGTCACTTAAAGTTGAAGTTTCAGGACCAGGTTCTGGAAGAGAATCAGCGTTGAGATCATTGCAGTCAATAGGTTACGTAATTACATCCATTAAAGATGTAACACCAATACCTCATAATGGATGTAGACCACGAAAAAGAAGAAGAGTTTAAAATAGTAAGGAGAGTTAAGTGTTACAAAAAAATTGGAGTGAACTAATAAAACCAAGTAAAATGGAAGTAAATGTCGATGAAAGTAACGGCAAAAGAGGAGTTCTTACAGCTGAACCTCTTGAAAGAGGTTTCGGGCTTACCTTAGGAAATGCTATAAGAAGAATATTACTCTCCTCTCTTCAAGGTGCTGCAATAACTTCGGTTAAAATTAAAGGTGTAGTTCATGAGTTTTCAACAATACCTGGGGTCAAAGAAGACTTAACAGACATCCTATTAAACTTAAAAACTATAGCAGTTAAGGTTCATTCTCCAGGCTTGAAAAAAATGTATTTAAAATCTTCTGGTTCAGGTGAATTAAGAGCAGGTAATTTTGAAACTGACTCTGAAACTGAGATCATGAATCCAGATCAACTGATCATGACTCTAGACTCGAATGCAGATGTAGAAATAGAAGCTAACGTAGAAACTGGAAAAGGTTATGTTTCAGCAGAAGTAGCTGAGGACGAAAATAAAATAATTGGTGAAATTAAATTAGATGCAATGTTTAGTCCTGTAATTAAGACTTCTTATAAAGTTGAAAATAGTAGGGTGGGTCAGGTCACTGACTATGATAAATTAATATTTGATGTTGAAACAAATGGAGTTATTACCCCGGATGATGCAATTGCTCTAGCAGCAAGAATACTTCAGGATCAGCTTCAACCCTTTATTAATTTTGATGAACCTGAAGCCGTCCCTGACCAATCACAAGCTGAAAAACTATCTTTCAACTCTAATTTACTGAAAAAAGTAGAGGAGCTAGAACTATCTGTGAGATCAGCCAATTGCCTGAAAAATGATAACATTATATATATAGGAGATCTTGTTCAAAAATCAGAGTCAGAAATGTTAAGAACGCCTAATTTTGGAAGAAAATCTCTAAATGAAATAAAAGAAGTATTACAGCAAATGGAATTAAACTTAGGAATGTCAGTCCCTGATTGGCCTCCAGAAAATATTGATGAGCTCGCTAAAAAATATGAGGATCCTTTTAATAAGTAAATTATGAAGCATAACATCAAAAATAAGAAACTTAATAAAACTTCAACTCATAGAAAGTCAATGTTTATGAATCTCTCTAATGCCCTTATTAAGCATGAGCAAATTACAACAACTTTACCAAAAGCTAAAGAGTTAAGAAGATTTATTGAAAAGATCATTACTTTAGGAAAAAATGGAAGTCTCCAGTCAAGAAGAAAAGCCATATCAATTTTGCAAGACCAAAAGATGACTAAAAAACTTTTTGATGTTCTTGGTGACAGGTATAAGAAAAGAGATGGCGGTTATACCCGTATCATTAAAATTGGTAATAGATTTGGCGACAATGCCCCTACAGCTGTAATTGAATTTGTTGATAGGGATGAAAATGCTAAAGGTCAAGACAGTGGACCTGTAATTGAAAAAAAACCTACTGAAGAAGTAGAAGATCAACCTCAAGCTTAAATATTGTTGGAAATATTATTAGTGGCCTTTGGAGGAGCTGCTGGTGCAGTGGTAAGATTTGCTTTTAGTTATTTTTCAAAATTATACTTATACAACTATTTTTTTGTAACTTTATGTATAAACGTAATTGGATCATTTTTTATTGGTTATTTAGTATCTTTAGGGATAGCTAAAAATTTATCAGCATCATTTATAAAATATTTTTTAATAATTGGATTTTTAGGTTCATTTACAACTTTTTCAGCATTTTCTTTTGAAGTTGTAGAACTTTTTTTATTAAAAAAATATTATTTAAGTTTTTTATATATTTTTTTAACGATTTTTTTATGTATTGTTGCAGCATACATAGGAATGTACATTAATAATTTTGATTAAAATCATAAAAATAGAAGAAGATTATAATATTAGATTAGATAAATATCTAAAAAATATATATTCTACGCTCACACAGAGTTTCATAGAAAAAAATATAAGAAAAAAAAATATTTTAATTAATGACGCTAAAACATCCTCTCAATACATTATAAAAAAAAATGATAATCTAAAAATATGTAATTTTAGCGAAGATAAATATAAAAACAAAATTATTTTTAAAAAAAATATTAATATTCCAAATTATATTTTTCAATTATTTAAAAAATCAATAGTTTTTCAAAATCTTGATTTTATAATATTAAATAAATGGGCTTTAATTGCTACACAAGGTGGAAGTAAAATTAATTTTTCAATTGATGATATAATTAATAAAGTTTCACCAGAGTATAAATTGGTTCATAGATTAGATAGAGAGACATCCGGTCTACTAATAATTGCTAAACATACAAAATCAGCTAGATTTTTTGGAAATCTCTTTAAAAAAAAATTTATAGAGAAAATATATATAGCGATATGTGAAGGAAGACCTAAAATGAATGAGTCAAATGTGGAATTAGATATTAAAAATAAAATGAACAAGATTGAAAATACTAAAACTTATTATAGAGTTATGTCTTACCAAAATGGAATTTCATGTATATTATATAAACCCCTCACTGGTAAGACGCATCAATTACGAATAGTATCAAAAAACCTAGGTTGTCCAATAATTGGTGATTATAAATACAATCATCAATCTAATTTTAAAAAGGAAATATTAAAACTAAATGCCCATAGTTTGAAATTTACATTTGATGATAAAAATTATGAATTTTTTTCTGAATTACCAGAGGATTTTGTATCGTTTACTAAAAAATATAAACTTAAATTATCATTTATAAAAAATTATTCTAAATTTTAGAGAGTTTTTCTACGAAAATATTTTTAAATCTTTCGTCAAATTCTTCATCAGAAACAGTAATTCCCAATTCTTCTAATGATGTATTTTCATAACCTTTTAATCCGCAAGGATTTATATTATTATAATATTTTAAATTAGGTCTGATATTAAAACTTAATCCATGATATGTTACCCATTTAGAAATTCTTAATCCTATAGCTCCAATTTTTTTTTCTTTATCAAAATTTATGTTATTATTTTTTGTTACCCAAACCCCAACTCTATTTTTAAATGACTTAGCTTCAATTTTATATTCTGCTAGATAACTTATTAATGAATTTTCAATTACGCCAATAAATTTTCTAATATCTTTTTTTCTATTATTTAAATTTATTAAAAAATATACAATTCTTTGACCTGGTCCATGATATGTTGTTTTACCACCTCTATTGGATTTTATTATTCTAATATTACTATAGTTTATTATTTCACTTTCATCAGCACTTGTACCTTGAGTATAAATATGGTCATGATTAAGAAACCATAACAATTCATTTTTTTTATTATTTTGGATTTGTTTTATCCTACATTTCATAAATTCAATTGATGATTCGTAATTTACCAATTTATTTGATGTTTTAAATTCAATATCGTACATTTTCTCTAAATATTAAGATCTATTGATACTTAATATCCTATCTGTTATTTAATTCTACAATATTAAACTAGCGGCTGTGGCGGAATTGGTATACGCGCAGCGTTGAGGTCGCTGTGGGATTTATCCTGTGGAAGTTCAAGTCTTCTCAGCCGCACCAAATTATGATTGATAAAAATATAAGCAAAAATAGTTTTTCTCCAAAGGAGTCTGTTAAAATTGTAACTGATTTTTTAAATAATTATCAAAACACCAAAGTCTTAAATTATCTTAAAGAAATGCATAATGCTGATGTAGCAGATATTTTACAAAATTTAGACCCTGTTCTTAGATTAAGTCTACTCAATATAATCAGTTCAAGATTTGATCCAGAAATTTTAACATACCTTAATGATAGTTTGAGAGATGAAGTTGTTGAAACCTTAGATATAAAACAGTTAGCAAGTAATGCAAAAACTCTAGATATTGATGATGCAGTTGATTTAGTTGAAGATTTAGAAGAGACAGATCAAAATACTTTTTTAGAAAATTTAGAAGAGACTGAAAGATCATTAATAAAGGAGGGTCTTAAATATCCAGAAGATTCTGCAGGAAGATTGATGCAAAGAAAATTTGTAGCATTAGATAAAACATGGAACGTTGGTCAAGCTATAGATTATTTAAGAAGTAATAAAAAAGAATTACCAGAAGATTTCTATGATATTTTTTTAATAGATAATGAACATAGAGTAGTTGGTGTTGTGCCCTTAGGCAGATTAATGGGATCAAAAAGAAGTATAAATTTAGACACAATAAAAAATAAAGAAACAAGAGTTATAGACGTTAATATTGATCAAGAGGAGGTAGCTTATCTGTTTAGTAAATACGGATTAGTAAGTGCCGCTGTTGTTAATAATAGTGATAAAATAATAGGCTCAATAACTGTTGATGATGTTGTTGAAGTTATAGAAGAAGAAAGAGAAGAGGATATGTTAAAGTTAGGAGGAGTAGGTCAAACAGATATTTATAATGCAGTTATTGATACAACTAAATCAAGATTTTCATGGCTTTTAGTAAATTTATTAACCGCTGTTGTTGCTTCTATAGTAATAGGTTTCTTTGAAGCTTCAATTGAGAAAGTTGTTGCACTTGCAATTCTAATGCCCATTGTAGCTTCTATGGGTGGAAATGCTGGAACACAAACGCTAACTGTTGCGGTTAGAGCACTTGCAGTTAAAGAACTTACAACCTCTAATGCTCTAAAAATAATTACTAAGGAAACATTTATTGGTGGAATAAATGGAATTATTTTTGCAATCATAATTTCATTAGTATCTATGTATTGGTTTCAAGATTTAATGTTAGGAATTATAATTGGTTTAGCAATGGTGCTTAATTTAATTGTAGCTGGTTTCGCAGGAATTATTATACCATTAACATTAGATAAATTAAAAATTGATCCAGCTTTAGCATCAGGTGTAATACTTACAACCATTACAGATGTGTTTGGTTTTTTATCTTTC
>MDTG01169920.1_pt1 | contig 12917 bp, 10 predicted proteins | sample 811421 | NCBI WGS metagenome assembly MDTG01 (sample SAMN05326645, study PRJNA326480) | marine metagenome | isolation source: seawater | place: Pacific Ocean: South East | collected 2011
CCATATAAATGTAGGCTCTGGAGAAGATATTGCCATTTCAGATTTAGCTGAATTAATTAAAAGTTTAGTCAATTATAATGGTGAAATTGTATATGATCAAAGTAAACCAGATGGGGTTCAAAGAAAATTATTAAACAGTAAAAGAATTAGAGAATTAGGGTGGAGTCCACAAATCAGTTTAAAGGAGGGTTTGAATATTGCCTATTCAGATTTTAAAAAATTAAATGAATAAATATAAAATAACTATTTTTATACTAAACATAAATAAAAAAGGGCACTATATTTAGATTATATTTAGTAACTATCTTAGTATTCTAAATATGCTTGGCAAAGCTAATAAAATAGCTATACAAGTCATTTCAAAATGATAAACGCACTGAGGTTTTATGATTATAACTTTTAAAAAATTTATATTAAAATTAATTAATAGTTTAGGTTTCTCAGTTGTACATAATCGTAATTTAGTAAACCATAAAGGAATTTTGACTGTAACAAATTCTGGTTTAAATTTGATAACTTCACCAAACGACATGGTTGTAGGTCATTCAATAAGGACTCGCGGGGATTGGGAAATTGAAGAAGTTAAAAGACTAAAATTGTACTGCAAGAAAATGAAAATATCTGCTTTTGACAATTTACTTGTTGTAGGTGGTCATGTAGGTAGCATCGCTCTAGAATTTGCAGATGATTTTAAATCAATTGATGTTATTGAAGCCAACCCCAAGAATTTTTATTTACTAGATTTAAATATTAAAATAAATGATAAAAAAAATATTTTTCCTCACAATTTTTTAGCTTCTGATGAGATTTCAGAAAAAAGTTTTTTACTACATCCTACAAACACCGGAGGTAGCAAGCTGATGCCTATTGTAAAGGATTTTGATTATTTTAAGGACAAACCTTTACCATTATCAACAAAAGGTGTTGTTCTAGACAATTTCTTTCAAAAAAAATTTAAGGTTATGATTATGGATATTGAAGGCTCAGAAGTTTATGCCTTGAGAGGAGCGCAAAAAATTTTATCAAATGTTAATATTTTGCAAGTAGAATTTTCACCGTTACATATTCGATATACAACTGGATTAAATTCTGATGATTTTTGTGATTTAATTTTTCCACATTTTAAAAAAATTTATATACCAACGTATGACAAAGAGTATGAAATCGAAGAAAGTAGAAATGTTTTAAAAGAGATGTTTGAAAACAATATAATGACTAGTGGGCTTATTTTTTCTAATTAAAGTTAATTAATCTTTTTTAAGGTAATTGCACAAAATGTGTACTTAAAGTCATTTGTAAACCAACCCTTGTTATTTTCCTCAAAATTGATTTTATCTATCGCTTGAAGCTTTGGTACACTTTTTAAAATTTCTTTAATTTTTTCTTTATTATAAAATCTAAAATTTGTCCCTGGGATAGAATCCTCGTTTTTAAAATCTTTCTTATAATCGCAGGTGAAAACTAAATAGCCGCCTTTTTTTAGCAATAACTCACATTGCTTAATAAAAGATATATCATCATAAACGTGCTCTAAAACAGATGTTGAGAAAATCAAATCATATGATTTTTTTTTAGTTGTAGGTTTAGTAATAAAGTCATTCAAATCATAGTTTAGCAATGGATCAATCGCATCAATATTATAATTTAGCCTATACAAAGCTTCATATGCTGAGTCTTCATAGCTTCCTACACAAAGGATTTTTTTACTTTTATTTTTTATTAAAGATTTTGTGACATCAAAAATAAAAGCTTGCTGCGAATTTGCTAGTTTGTTTTTTCTATTCATGAGATCTGGTGCTAATTTTTTTAATTGAGCTATTGAACTAGAAAAAGTTTGCAAATCTTTCATTGTCAAAAATCGGTTAAATTTTTTTACTCTATTTACTTTGTTAATAATTTTATCATCTTTTAATTTGTCCACAAATTTTATGTAATTATCTTCTTGAGACCATAAGAGTTGAAATGGGTTTTGTTTATTGAGATATTTTCTTAATAATCGTTCAATTTTATACCTTAAGTATTTGAAATTATAGATAAACAAATATTTATTCGAATGATTTTTTAATATGTTTTCAATTATAGTTTCATACTCCCATATAAGATTTTCTGGCGTCCAATTTTCAATAAATTTACTAATGATTTTATCCTTTTTAGACAAAATTGTTTTGAGTGAGTTTTTATTATTATATACAATTGAAGGGTGGTTAATATGCCTGAACATATTACAATCTGATATCGCGATTGGCTTTTCAGCTGAAAGTGCATAATCTATAACACTAGAAATTCCTCTCTCTTTTTTATCTTTATAAAAAAATACATTAATATCATTTTTTTTTAAAAAATTAATTAAATCTTTTTCTGCGAGATATTTATGTGAATAATTCAATTTAATATTAGGAAACTTTTTTAGATAATTTTGACATTCTTTTATATGTTTTTTGGCCCCATCTAAATTATTGCCACCAAATGTTGCAGGTGGAATATTTAAATTAACCTGAGCTTTTTTAAATTCTTTTGATACTGCACGAACAACATCCACAAAATTTTTATTTTTTGTTCCAAATCCAAAGCTTCCAATTTTTACTACAGAATTTCTTTTTGGTAAGTGATTAATATTATTTTTCAAAACTAATCTGCTAGTTTTAAAAACTAGGCTATTATTTCGAATTAGAGATGGATCTGGAGCTATATAGTAATCAGTTAAGTTGGGAAAGGTTTTTTTTGAAACAGATGAAGTAATTTCGTGAATTACACTTACCTGAGGTATTAGAAATTTATATGTTTTTAACCAAGGCATTCCATCACCAGTGTAGTTGTAAATTATCGCATTTGGTCGAGCTAAATTATAATGTTTTTCCAAACTTTTTTGAGATGATATTTCTAGATATATGAAACTAAATCTTTTAGATTTTTTTAGTATCATTCCTATTCTTTTGCCAAACTCATATACTCCACAATTACTTTTCTTATGATTAATGAAAAAAATTTTTGAAGTCATTTTATTATTTTTAGAATTGAGATTTTGTGAAATCTACCTTTTTGAATTTTTTTTTTTATATCTTTAAGTTTGAAAATTCTTTTAAATAGTTCTAAAATTATTTTAGAGATATGAACTAATAAAAAAATATTTGACGCTGTTCTTATATTGGATTGTGGCACACACGAATAATTATCTGGTATACCAACTCCTAAAAAATTTAATATTTCATTTGAGCAATTAGTCATAAATGCTAGGTTAATATATTTTTTTTAGCATTTTCCATGTCGTCATCTATTTGAAAAAAAATACCCATCATTTTTTATTTGATTTGAAATCATATGTGGATCAATTTTTTTAAAGCTTACAGAATACATTATTTTACAAATTAAAATTAAATTTAATATTATAAATTATAATATTATAATTTTTTTGTCATTACAATTATATTTTAAAGAATAAATTAGTGATTAATTTATTAAAACTTGGTAAATTCAATATTAGTTTATTAAAAGTTAAATTGATTGAAATACAGTTTAAAAGCTACTACTTAAAATTAATTTTTAGCAACACACTAATCAAAATTTATTAAATGAAAATACTAGTTACAGGTTCAGCTAGTTTTATTGGTTTTCATTTAGCAAGACTATAATTGAATAATAATCATAAAGATCATGGCTATGATAGCTTAACCAATTATTATGATGTTAACTTTAAAAAAATAGGTTAAATAGTTTATGAAAATTTAAGAAAGTATCATGGACCCTTTTAAAAAAATATTAGGCTTACTCACCTTAAAAGAAAGAAAAAGAGCTATTTTTTTACTTTTTTTGGCGTTTATATTGTCATTTTTTGATTTAATGGGAATAGCATCTGTGATGCCTTTTATGACAATTATATTAAATCCAGAAATTATTGAAACAAATAAATTTCTTTCCAAGTTATTTGAATATTCTAAAAATTTTGGTGTTACTAATTTAAATGATTTTAAAATTTTATTTGGATTCTGTGTCTTTATTTTACTAATTTTTACACTGATCTTAAGATCAATTGTTAGCATTTTACAAATTCGTTTTACAAACTTATGTGAATATAGATTGGCAAAAGATCTATTAGAAAAATATTTAAAACAACCATATACTCTCTTTTTAAATCAGAATAGCGCAGATTTTGAAAAAAAAGTATTTTCTGAGATAGCGCAAGTTATAGTTTACGGCATAAATCCTATAATTATCCTCGTAACTCAAATTTTCCTAGTATTTACAATTTTTACATTGTTAATATTTATTAATCCAAGCGTCGCTGTTTATACAATATCTGTTTTGTCCTTTTTTTATATTGTAATTTTCCTCTCATTAAAAAAAACTATATCCAAATCAGGTATTGAAAGAGCAATATCAGATAAAAAACGCTTTTTTGCTTTTTCACAAACTATTGGGGCAATTAAAGAAATTAAACTTAGAAATACCGAGGAAACTTATATTAAGCGTTTTGCTGAGGCTGCTCTTGGTGTGGTAAAAAAATCAGTCAAAGTTCAAGTCATATCAGATATACCAAGATATTTTATTGAAGGAATTGCCTTTGGAAGCATGATAATTTTAATTTTAGTTATGGTTTCAAATAATTTAAGAAGTGATCAATTCATACCACTAATCGCACTTTATGGCTATGCTGGGTATCGATTACTCCCATGTTTACAGCAAATATATTCAGCCGTAACAAGTCTTAGATTTATAGATACCCCTCTCGAAAATATGTGCCAAGCTTTAAAAGATAAAAAAAAATACAGCGGAATAGAAAAAAAAAATAATGCTGAAGAATTAGACAGGGTTGATCTAAAAAAATCTCTAGAAGTTAAGAATATAAATTTTAATTATCCATTCTCTGAAAAAAAAGCTCTTAAAAATATCAACTTTAAAATTAAAGCCTTTAGTAAAGTTGCGATTGTTGGTGTTACTGGAAGTGGTAAGACAACAATTGTAGACATCATACTTGGTTTACATAATCAACAAAGTGGCTCAATATTAATTGATGATGTTGAGATTAGTACAAGCAATAAAAAACAATGGCAAAGAAGCATTGGTTATGTGCCCCAATCAACACATCTTTTTGATGATAGTGTTGCTGCAAATATTGCATTTGGTGATAAAAGTGAAGATATTAAAATGAAAGATGTTGAATATGCTGCAAAATTAGCCGACATTCATGATTTTATAACAACTGATTTAAAAGAAGGATACAATACAAAAGTTGGAGAGAAAGGTGCAAGATTATCAGGAGGTCAAAAACAAAGAATAAGTATTGCAAGAGCTCTATATCACAAACCACAGCTAATTGTATTTGATGAAGCCACAAGTGCACTGGACAATATAACTGAGAGAGAAGTTATGCATGCTATCAAAAATATTAGCAAAAAAGCAACTTTAGTCGTTATAACTCATAAATTAAGTGCAATAGAATATTTTGATGATATTTTACTATTTGAAAATGGGGAGCTAAAATTTCAAGGAGATTTTGATTCACTTAAATCATCTAGCCAACAATTTAAGGAAATGTTAAGAAAAAATAAATAAATAAATAAATAAATAAATAAATAAATAAATTACTAAATAAATGAAAAAAAACTATAAAGAAATTAATAAGTGCAGAATAAGTAAATCGACTAATTTGAAAACAATCCTAGATTTGGGCGAGCATTATCTGACGGGTGTTTTTCCTAAAAAAAAAGATGAAGTTATTACAAAAGGTCCTTTAGAATTATCATGGTGTGAAGAGAGTGGATTAGTGCAGCTTAAACATTCATTTGATCCAAATGAAATGTATGGTTCTAATTATGGATATAGATCTGGTTTAAATAAATCTATGGTTGAACATTTAAAATTTAAAGTTGAGCGACTGAAGTCTTTAAATATCTTGAATGATAATGATGTAGTTCTAGATATAGGTAGTAATGATGGGACACTTTTAAGTTTTTATAAGAATTTAAGCCTAAATAAATATGGCATGGATCCGACTGCAGGTAAATTTAGAGATTATTATGATAAAGATATAACAATAATTGAAAATTTTTTTTCAAAAGATAATTTTCTCAAAAATTCAAAAAATAAAAAAGCAAAGATAGTAACTTCAATAGCAATGTTTTATGATTTAGAAGATCCATCCAAGTTTGTTTCAGATATAAATGGAATATTAGATGAAGAGGGAATATGGCATTTTGAACAAAGTTATTTGCCAACTATGCTTAGGATGAACTCTTATGATACAATATGTCATGAGCATGTAGAGTATTACACTCTGAATGTAGTTAACAAATTGTTAGAAAAAAATGACCTAAAAATTATTAATGTTGAGTTAAATTCAATAAATGGCGGTAGTTTTGCAGTAACTGCAGCAAAAAAAAATTCTTCATTAAACACTAATACAGAACTAGTGAATTGGCTAATTGAACATGAAAAAAGAATGGCTTTAAATACATTAAAACCATATGAGAGTTTTAAAAAAAGGGTTTTCAAGCATAGGGAGGATTTAAAGGATCTTATAAAAAATATAAAAGCGTCTGGAAAAAATATTGCAGGTTATGGCGCTTCAACTAAGGGAAATGTGTTATTGCAATTTTGTGATTTAAGTGAGAACGAAATATCTTGTATTGCTGAGGTGAATAAAGAAAAATTTGGCTCTTTTACACCAGGGACAAATATACCCATAATGTCTGAAGAAGAGGTAAAAAAGAAAAATCCTGATTATATGTTGGTTTTACCATGGCATTTCAGAGATGATATTATCAAAAGAGAACAAGAATATTTAAAATCAGGTGGAAGATTAATATTTCCATTACCAGAAATAGAAGTAATCTAATTTTTTAAGATACAGTCTACGATGAAAAATGCAATAATCATAGGTGGTTCAGGTCAAGATGGTACACTGTTGACTGAATATTTAAAATCAAAAAAGTATAATATTTATAGTATTTCAAATCCAAAAAATTTGAAAAAAAACAGTAACTCCAAATTAAATTTTAATATTCTTGATAGCAGGTCTATGAAAAAATTATTCAAAAAGATTGTTAAACCTGAAGTTTATTACCTTGCAGCCTATCATCATTCATCTGAGCAAAACTCAATTAAAAAAGGTATCTGCAACCTATTTCATAAATCTTTGGATGTCCATGTAACTGGCCTAATCAATGTTTTAGATGCAATTTTAAATGAGAATAAAAATTCAAAATTATTTTATGCATCATCATCCTTAGTATTTAGTGGCAGTAACAAAAAACTTCAAAGCGAAAATTCACCTTTAGATCCAACAGGTGCTTATGGAATAAGTAAAGCAACTGGAAATATGATTGTTAAGGAATTTAGAGATCGATATGGATTATTTTGCTCGACTGGCATTCTTTATAATCACGAGTCAGGGCTAAGAAATAAAAAATTTTTAACACGAAGAGTAATCGAAACAGCTTACAGAATATCCAAAGGGTCCAAAGAAAAGTGTATAATTGGAAATTTAAATGCCCAAGTAGATTGGGGTCTTGCTTATGATTACGTAAAAATATTCAATAAAATCTTACAACTTCCAGAACCCGAGGATTTTATAATTGCAAGTGGAAAATTGTTAAAAGTGAAAGATTTTGTGTCAGAGGTTTTTAAGTATTTTTCCCTTGATTGGAAAAATCATGTAGCTATATCTAATGTAGCGTTGTTTAGACATACTAAGGCGCGATCTGGAAATATCCAAAAATTAAAAAAATATATAGACATAGATACAAAATATACTTTATCTAAATTTGTTTCTTTGCTAATAACAGATGTTCTTAATAGAAATCATAATTTAAAATCAACTAAGACTAAAAATTAAATAAGCTTATGAGAAGAAATTTTTATTATATATTGAAGTCTTTTCTTGAAAACATAGCTAGAGCTTATTTAGGAATAATAATTAATGGTAATTATTCACGTGGTTATGGATTAATTTACTATGATATAAAAAATCCATATAAAAAATCTTTAACTCATTATTTAAAAGCAATTTATCGAAGACTAAGTAATTTAAAAAATTAAAATTTATCAATGTTTCTATGATATTTATTTATGAATTAATATGCAAAAGTCATAGTCACGAAGTTTGTAATGCTGGCTTTTTAAAGCTTTATTCGGAAGCATTTCCAAATGAAAAAATTTTTTTTTATAGCAATAATTCACATATTGACTGTGTAAAAAAAGAGCTAACTAATCAAATTAGCGATAAAAATGTTTTTTTTAAAAAAGTTTCATTTTCAAGTGATAATGGTTTAATAAATTTTATAAAAAAATATTTTTTTATAAAAAAAGAAAAAAAAAAAATGGGTAAATAATAAGGTAATATTTTTATCTTATAATATTATTATTTTAAAACTTCTTGAATTTGTTTTAGGAAATAAAAATAAATTTAATTTGCTATTAGTATCTCATGGAACTTTTGAATTTCTTGGAAAAAATAAATTAAATCCTAGAGATGGATTTAAGAATTCCATTTCCTTATATAAAAGAATTAAAACAAAAATCTCTCAACCAAGACTACTTATAAATTTATTAATTTTTAATTTAAAAAAAATATTTAATAAGTTTACAAGCTTTCCTGTTTCTATTTTTTTTAAAGATTTTAAAAGTGTTCTGAATTCTTTTGATGTTCCTTTTGTCAAATTTGTACTGCTGTCAGAGCACATAAATTTAGAAATAAAAAAAATAGAAAACTTTAAAAGTTTGCCTAGGCTTGTAATACCAATGCCAGTTATACATAAAAATTTTTCAATAAATATTCCTGATAACCAGATTAACTTTGGAGTAATTGGATATGGTATGCCAGATTATCAAAAAAAACTATTATTGAAACTAGAGAGCCTAAAAATAACTAAGGCTTATAGTTTTAGACTAATTGGAATGCAACCAGAAATTTTTAAAGGATTTAAGAATGTAAAAATTCCTAAGCCAAAGAATCAAATTTATTTAAATAGATTGGAAATGGAAAATGAAATTAAAAAAATTCATTTCCAAATTATTTTATATCCCGAAGACTCTTATAGACTGTCACAATCATTGTCTGTTTTTGAGGCGCTAAGATATCAAAAACCAATAATACATATTAAAAATCCATGTGTAAGCTTTTATAATAGAAAAAATTCTGAAATTGGAATTGAATGTAACGATGTCGACGATATGAGTTTGCAAATAGAAAATCTTGTTGATGATTTGGGTAAAACCAGAGAATTATATAAAAAATTTATAGAAAATATTAATTTATTACGTAATAAATATAAAATTGAAACTTTAGCAAAAAACCTACAGCACACATATAACACAAATAAAGATTATCATGAATTTTTTTAAAAAGTTTTATAGATATTTTATTTCCCTTTTTTATTATTATCCATTTTATTCATTTGTTAGACCTTTTTTTTTTAAATTTAAAAAAAAAACAAAAGAATCAAATGATAAAATTAATTACAAAATTGCATTTGAATTAAGTTACGACGCATATTACTTTTTACTTTTTGGAACCTTATTTTATAAATTAAGGGAAAAAACAAATTTAAATGTAGATGCAATAGTATGCAATTCTATTTCAAACAGTGTAGGTTTTAATTTTAAAAGTTTTTTTCAAAGAAGCACTTTTTTTGTATGGTTGAAATCAAATCAGTGGTTGCGAGCTTATGGTAAAGATATTCCAATTAAAGTAAAATTTAGAAGCTTAAATTTATTTAATTTTTATTTTGATTTGAAGTATTTTTTTATAGCTTATAAATATTGGAAAATATTTATTCTAAATAAAAAAAAGATACAATATAAAACTATAGAAATTCGTGATTTAGTAATTGAAACATACTTGAGGTTTCGTGCATCACCAAAATTTATTCCAAATGATTTTTTTGTTTTAAAAATTATTTGGCAGGCAATAAAGGACATTGAGAGACTTGAGAAATTCTTTATATTAAACAGACCAAACCTATTTATTGTTGCCAACACGTCATATATTACAAATGGCATTCCATTAAGAGTTGCACTTAAGCATAACATAAAAACAATTTGTCCTTCTAAAGGAATTTATAAAATTTTAAGTAAAAAAGATAATTTACAGTTTCAAGATTGCAAGCATTATAAAAAAATATTTAGTAAACTCGTAAATCAAAATAAATTATTAAATAAATCAGAGAAATATCTTAAATTAAGATTATCTGGAAAAAAAGATGATAGAATGTATAAACATAAAAAATCACCTTACTTTTATAAAAATATAAAATTAAACTTAAAAAAATCATCAGTAGTAATTTATCTACATGATTTCTTTGATGCTCCGCACCAATATAAAAATTTTATATTTGATGATTATTGGGATTGGTTATTATTTACAATTCAAATATTAAAACAGAATAAGATCAATTTTTATATCAAGCAGCACCCTAATGGTATTTATTTAAATGATAATGCAATAAATAACTTAAAAAAAATAATACCAAAATATCATTGGTTACCAGATAAAATCTCAACAAAGCAGTTAGTAGAAGATAAAATTATATCATGCGGTGTCACAGTCCACGGAACTATCTCTCATGAATTAGCTTATTTTGGTATACAGTCTATATGCTGCGCTACCCATCCACACATTAGCTTTGACTTTTGTAGAACAGCTAAAAGTAAAAAAAAATATGCGTCATTTTTGATTAATTATAGGAAATCTCCTTTATCTTCAAATAAAATGAAAAAACAGTCATTAGCATTTTATTATATGCATAATATACACGGCTCAAAAAGTTTTAGAATATGTGCTAGAATAGGTTTTGATCTTCGAGTGGCAAGCTATACTAATAAAAATAATTTGAATAGAGAAAAAAAAATTAAATATCTAATCAATAAGCTATATAATAATGAATATTTTGAAAAGCTAGTTTATAAGTTAATTTAAATAAATTATATTTTTTAATAATATTTAACCTTTAACTGAAATTTAAAATAAATTATTCTTATGAACTATTTAATTACTGGAGGATCTGGATTTATTGGTTCAGCTTTGATTAGGTTTTTAGTCAAAAATAAAAATAATAAAATATTAAATGTAGATAAATTAACTTACGCTAGCAATAATGAATCTATTTTTGAAATCTCTAAAAATAAAAATTATAATTTTGTAAAAGCAGACATTTGTGACAAAGAAATTATTTTAAAATTAATTTTTGATTTTAAGCCAAATGTGGTGATGCATTTAGCTGCAGAATCACATGTTGATAGATCAATAGACGATCCTCTAGAATTTATTAATACTAATATTTTAGGCACTTCTATTCTTTTAGAATGTTTTAAAAATTATTGGATAAATAGTCTAAAAAAAAATAAAGATAACTTTTTTTGCTTTCATCATATTTCTACGGATGAAGTTTATGGAAGTTTAGATGTGAGTGGTAAATTTAGAGAGGATACACCTTATGATCCTAGCTCACCTTATTCAGCATCAAAAGCAAGCGCCGATCATTTAGTTAGAGCGTGGAATAAAACTTACAAACTTCCAATAATTATAACTAATTGTTCAAACAATTACGGTCCATTTCAATTTCCTGAAAAACTAATTCCAACATTAATTCTAAATGCATTAGAAGGAAAAAAACTTCCAATTTATGGTGATGGATCACAAGTAAGAGATTGGCTTTATGTGGAGGATCATGTTGCTGCTTTATATAAAGTTATTACTAAAGGAAAAATAGGAGAAACTTATAATATTGGTGGAAATTCTGAACTTAAAAATATAGAGGTTGCTAATGTTATTTGTGAAATATTAGATAATCTAATTCCAGAATCAAAAAAACCACTGGAAATAAAAAAAAAATCATTTAAATCACTAATCACATTCGTTGAGGATAGGCCTGGTCATGATAAAAGATATGCTATTGATATAAATAAAATTAAAAAAAATTTAGGTTGGGAACCAACTTTTAACTTTAAAGATGGAATGCACAAAACAGTGGAATGGTATCTAAATAATAAATTTTGGTGCGATAGAGTTCAAACTAAAAATTTTCAACGACAAAGGCTAGGAATTTTTAAAATATAATATGAATAATTTATGAGAGGAATTATATTAGCGGGTGGATCTGGCAGTAGATTATATCCGTCTACAGTGGTCAGTTCTAAACAACTTTTGCCTGTTTATAATAAGCCCATGATATATTACCCTTTAAGCACACTAATGCTTGCAGGTATAAATGATATTTTAATTATATCTACACCAAGAGATACACCTAAATTTAAAGAATTATTTGGTAATGGGAAAAAATGGGGTTTAAATATTGATTATGCTGTTCAAAAAAAACCAAATGGTTTAGCCGAAGCTTTTTTAGTAGGTGAAAAATTTATAAATAATGAGCCAGTCTGTTTGATACTTGGTGATAATATTTTTTATGGAGATGCACTAATTAATAAACTTTTAAATTCCTCAAAATTAAAAAATGGGGCAAAAGTTTTTGCATATCCTGTGAAAAAACCTAATCAATATGGAGTTATAACATTTAATAAAAATGGTTTGGCAAAGAGTATTGAGGAAAAACCTTTAAAACCAAAATCAAACTATGCAGTTACTGGTCTTTATTTCTATGACAAAGAAGTTGTTGGTATTGCTAAATCCATTAAGCCCTCGAAAAGAGGAGAACTAGAAATTACATCTATTAATCAAGAATATCTTAAAAAAAAAAAGTTAAAAGTTGAAATTTTAGGTAGAGGAATGGCATGGCTAGATACCGGGACAGAAGATTCTTTACTAGAGGCTTCTATGTTTATTTCAACTATTGAAAAAAGACAAGGTTTTAAAATTGCTTGTCCTGAGGAAATTGCTTTAAAAAATTCTTGGATTTCAAAAAAAAAATTTAAGGAACTTATACGACTTTCAGGAAATAACTCATATAGAGAATATTTAAAATCAA
>MDTG01291020.1_pt1 | contig 12917 bp, 10 predicted proteins | sample 811421 | NCBI WGS metagenome assembly MDTG01 (sample SAMN05326645, study PRJNA326480) | marine metagenome | isolation source: seawater | place: Pacific Ocean: South East | collected 2011
TCAAAATAATAAAATTTCAAATCTTCCAGTTAGAGAACTTGGTATTCTAAAACACCCAAATAAAATTGAGAGAAATTCAGAGATAGATACTTGGATATTTAACAATATTTATGGAGGCAGAAATCTACGTTTCCCATATAATTTTATGTTTTTTCCAATTCGTGTCTTCAGGTATATTTTTAGAAAAATTAAAAATTTAGTTTAAATATTTTATATAAAAAAACTTAAAGCAACGCTTATTACTGAAGCCGAGAATTTTGTCTGTTTCAATGTTACAAAACATTTTTAGATTTTAAGATATAATACTTATGGATTACTTCAAAAAATAGATTAAATTAATGTAAAAAGCTAAAATAAAAAGATCACTTTAAAATTTGACTAAAAATTTGTAATAAATTTTTGTGTTTAGCGAGGAGTTGTTTCATAGAATAAGGCATAGAGATGAAGTGATGGATGTTTCAACCAAATATGTAGAAAATTTTCTTTATTAATTATTTAATTATAAAGAGCTCTAAAGAATATTCATACTGCATAAATTATTTTTCTGATATCATTAATCGTATAACATCTGCCATTCTAAATTTTGCTCTCCAGCTAAGTTTTTCACGTGCTTTAGCAGTATCACCAACATTTGCTAACAAATCTGAGGGGCGCATTAAAGCTTTATTTTGTTTAACATGATCTTTCCAATTTAAGTTAAAATAGGCAAATGAAGTTTCTACAAATTTTTCCAAAGTATTTGTTTCACCTGTTGCTATAACAAAATCCTCAATCTTATCTTGTTGAAGCATTAGCCACATTGCCTCAACATATTCTGGCGCCCATCCCCAATCACGAGAAACATCTAACCTTCCTAGCTCTAAAATCTCTTTTGATCCTTTTGAGATCCGTTTTGCAGCAGTTATAATTTTCTGTGTTACAAAGTGATCAGGGCGTAAGGACGACTCGTGGTTAAACAAAATACCTGTACAGACAGATAAACCGTAAGATTTGCGGTAATTATCAACTAGCCAAAAAGCTGAGGCCTTAGCTACTGCGTATGGGCTTTTAGGATTAAAAGATGTTTTTTCATTTGCTGGTTGGCCATTAGTATCACCGAATGCTTCACTTGACCCTGCAAAATAAATTCTTGGTGATTTTTCTAAAACCCTTGCTGCCTCCAGAATATTCAATGTACTCAGCAAAATACTCTGTATTGTTGTTGCTGGTTGTTCAAAAGATAGACCTACTGAAGATTGCCCAGCTAGGAAGTAAATCTCATCTGCTTGCACCTTTCGAAGAATAAATAATACACTCCTAAAATCTTCTGGCATCATTGTAAGAAATATAACCTGTTTATTACATCCTAATTTTCGTAAATTAGAGAAATTTGATCCCTGTGCATCGCGTGAAGTACCAAAAACTTCATAGCCCTTACCTAACAATAGTTTTGTAAGGTAAGATCCATCTTGACCACTAATTCCACAAATTAAAGCACGTTTTTTCATACTTTATTTGTTATTTTTTTATAAATCTCAAGTGTTTCAAATGTACACTTTTGCCAAGAAAATAATTTGATATTTTCTAAACCAAGTTGAGTCAATTTAAAACGTAACGACTCATCCAAAATAACCATTTCCAAAGCAGAGCACATTTCATCAATATTATTAGGATCAAAATAAACACCGGCTTTATTTATTACTTCCGGCATTGAACTGGTATTAGAGGATACCACTGGGCACTCGGCAGCCATTGCTTCTAGAGGAGGCAATCCAAACCCTTCATACAAGGAGGGGTATACAAAACACAGTGCATTTGAATAAAGCGAAGCTAACATTTCATCGTTTCCTTCAACTTGTTTAACAAATCCATCTTTATAGCCAAGCTTATTTATTTCTAAAAGTTCTTTACTACTAAAACTACCACCACCAAAAGCAATAATCATTATATTATTTTTTATAACGTTTGAAATAGCACAAGCTCTTAACATACCATTAAAGTTCTTGTATCCAACACGTGAACCAACATAAAGAATATAAGATTGTTCTGCAAATTTATTTTTAACTTTAGGTTGCCTAAAAATATTAAGATCAACGCCCAAGTGAACAACGGATATTTTATTTTCCTTCACACCAAATAGTCTTATCAAATCATTTTTTGTACTGTGAGAAATAGTAATAATATGATCTACACGCTCAATTGTTTTTTTCTTAAAACGTACTGCCTTATGAAATATTGAGTATTGATTGCTAAATAATTCATGGATCATGTCATAAACTGTAGTGATGTGCACAGCATGGGAATCAAATGTAGGCAACTTAGAATAATAAGTTTCGTGAATAATATCTGGTTGCCATGACTTAATTTGAACATGGTTAATTTTAGTGTTCAACCAATTAAATATAAGCCCAGATTTTGGTGGATATTTGTTAAATCCAATTCCCTTTACTACTTCATTTGGCAAATTAAATAGATATTTATTAAAGTAAAAACCAGCAAAAATTTTAGCATTTTCACCTTGTTCGAGAAGGTTTTTAGCAAGCATGCTGTAATAGCGAGAAACTCCGCCATAACGCTGTATAGAAAAAATATTATGGTTAAATGCAATCTTCATTTGACAATACTTTACTATTAAAATCTATAACTTCTATACCGAAGCCTTTGATCTCTGTTTTTTAACCATTATGTTTATAAATTTCATGTTGCTGATTGTTAAAACTTTATTTAGTGCAACTAAAAACATAAACCATATTAATATAATCTACGATTATTTTCGTATATTTTAAATTGTTCTGCTTATTATTTCAATTTTGTTACAAACTCCCTAGTTACTTTTCAAAAACCTTGTTAAAGAGTAAATGGTTTTTAATTCACTAAGTAAAATGTTTTTATTTTATAACATAATATTTTTTGATAACAAGACATCTCTAATTATGACCCCATTCGTCAGTTGATTATTATGGATATCCCGATGATTACAAAAATAAAGGTCATTTTCAAAATCTAAAAGCCCTTATACATACAAACAATTTTAACTAAAATATAAGCATGTTAGTTTTGGCATCTCGTGAAAAAGTGTTTACTTAAATTAAGTTTTCTGAAATGGCAATTAGTTCATCATTATATGAAGAGAGCTATATTTTATAAAAATATAAAAATTAGAAGTAAATATAACTTTCTCTGATTTAAATGTACATAATGAGCAATATTCAAGATAAATTTATCATATTAAAAACAAAATTGCTTCCATTAAAAAGCATTATAAAATTATGAAAAGAGGTCAGATAGCTAAGAACGTTTATTTGAAAAAAATAGTAGATAAATTAAAATAAATTAAAATTTTGAAAGAGTTAAGCGGAAATTAAACAAGAATATGATAGTTTAAATTTGAATGATAAAAAAAGATTTTATAAAAAAGTTTTTTAATATATTTGGACTTGAGGTATATCGCTTACAACCACATTCTGATCCTGGTACTCAACTTATTGCTGCAATGAATAAAGTTAAAACGAACATCGTACTCGATATAGGTGCAAACATTGGACAATTTGCGTCAGAAATTAGACGTAAAGGATATCAAGGCAAAATTGTAAGTTTTGAACCTGTAGAGCATGCCAGAAAAAAACTTGTTAAGTCCTCATCTAAAGATTCTAATTGGATAATTCATGAAAAGACAGCTATAGGCAACACTAATGGCTTTATTGATATAAATATTTCTAAAAATTCAGTTTCCTCATCAATTTTAAATATGCTTGATGCTCATTCTGATGCTGAAGCTAATTCTATTTATATTAAAAAAGAGACGACCTCAATTTCTACACTAGATTCTATTGCCAACATATATTTAGATAAATTTTCTAATTGTTTTGTTAAGATAGATACTCAAGGATATGAATGGCAAGTTATTGAAGGTGCTTCAAATATTCTAAAAAAATCAAGAGGTATTATTTGTGAGTTATCACTAGTCCCTTTGTACGAGAACCAACGTTTATGGATAGACATAATTCAAAAATTAGAAAAAGAAGGTTTTATTCTCTGGTCTTTAATAAAAGGTTTTACAGATAAAAGAAATGGAAGAAGTCTGCAAGTTGATGGTGTGTTTTTGAAAAAAAGTGAAATCAATAATTAAAAATATCCATGATAATTAGTCACAAAAAAAAATTTATTTTCATACATATATATAAAACAGCAGGAACTTCTATTAGCAAATCACTTTTACCACACGCAAGATTTATTGAAAAAATATCGTCGTATTATCCAACTTATATACTAGTAAAGATAATTAATATTTTATTAAATTTAGAGCAAATGGGCAACAAATGGATTAATGGTGTACATAAACATGCAACAGCTTTTGAAATAAAAAAATATTTAGATAAAAAAATTTTTGATGAGTATTTTAAATTTGCTTTTGTTCGACATCCTATGGATTGGCAGGTCTCATTATACGAATACATTAAAAGAGCCCGTCATAAAGATCATGATAAAGTAAAAAAAATGACCTTCAAAGAATTTGTCTTAAGTGAGATAAAAAATAAATCACCACGTCAAATAGATTTTTTAACTGAAAATAAATTCTTTATTGTAGATAAGATTTATAAATTTGAAAACTTAGAAAAAGATATTGAAAAATTATATAAAATTCTAAACATAGATATAAAAAAAAATAACATAAAACATTTAAATAATTCTCAAAGAGATAAAAATTTTTATAAATATTATGATAATGAATTGGAGGAGATTGTAAAAGACTATTATTATGAGGATTTTGAACGTTTAGGATATAATTTGAAAATTTAAATATTGAGCTGTATTTAGTTATAGAAGTTTACAACACATTATTAAAATATATCATCTCTCCTGAGTAAGATGGTTAGTTGTATAATTTAAAAAAAAAACTAAAGTTTATATAGATTAATGAAATTAAACTCTAAATTTAGTACTACTCGTAGTTTGAGGAAAACTAAAGAACAGAATGTTTTAAATTATTTAAAAAAAATTAAAAAACCTAATGATAAATTTGAAACAATCTTATTTTTACCAAAAACAAAAGCACGCGAGAGCGAGGGTGGTTTAAGAACTAATAGTTATTTTAAAACTTATAACAATCAAAACCCTTTAATAACGATTATAACAGTTGTCTATAATGATGAAGCTTATATTGAAGAAACAATTTTAAGTGTATTAAATCAATCATATGGAAATATTGAATATTTAATTATTGACGGTGGTTCAACAGATCAAACTGTAAACATAATAAAAAAATATCAAAATTCAATAGATTATTGGGTTAGCGAGAAAGATAATGGAATTTATGAAGCAATGAATAAAGGTTGCAGGTTAGCAACTGGAGACGGTTTATGTTTTTTAAATTCAGGGGATAAATTTGTTGGAAATGTTTTTAAAAAAAATATGAAACTCCCCTTTTTTATTCCATGTAAAATTATAGCTAACAACAAAATTTATGAAAAAAAATTATCAAAAATAAATTATGGAATGCCCACGAGTCACCAAGCAATGGTTTTTTTAAATAAAAGAATATTATATAATTTAAAATATAAGATTTCCTCAGATTATGATTTTTTTATTAGACATGGTAGTTTCTCAAATGTAGAAATAAATGTTTCTGGTTATGTTTTGTATAACGATAATGGCTTGAGCAAAAAAAATATTTTTCGCAGAGATTACGAAACAATTTTAATACTCTTTAAGTATAATGGAATTCTTACAGCTATACTTTTTTTTATTAATCAGATAATTAAATTTTTAAAAAAATTGATGAGTAGGTAAGTGGCTCTATTTTATATCATACAAAATTTGTTATCTATTTTAATAGTTTTGAAGTTGAGAAAATTGTACGCATTAATAAGTCTTTTTTTTTTTATAATAATTTTTGTAATTAAGCCAGATACTTTTGATTTAATTTTATATCCAGGTTACGTCACCGCAGTACGAAATCACGAATTTCTATTTGGTGTAGTTATAAAGTTTATATCTATTTTCGTCAACGATCCAAGAACAACAATAACAGTATATCAAATTTTTTATTTAATATCAGCTTCGTTAATATTATTTTTCTTTCAGAAAAGTAATGACAAACTTCTTATTCTTGCAATTATTTTCTCTAGTGTTGCTGTAATGCTAGGTGTTCATAATAATTTAAGACAAGGGCTAGCCTGTATTTTTATATTACTTGGTATCTTTTCTTATATAAGTGGATACAAAATCAGTGCAATATTATTTTTTATAACATCACAAGGCTTTCATACTTCTTCAATTCTTTTTGTATTACTAATTGCCCTTAATTATTTATTTTATATCAATTTATACAAAAGATTTAGCCTAATGAGTAAAATTGACTGTATGTTAAGCGTGTATATTTTATCTTTTTTTCTTTCATTAATATTTTTTTTTATTTTTGTGAATTTAATACATTTTGTTGATTTATTAACATTAAATAATTCAAAATATATTAATTATTTAAGAGAATCTCAATATGCTGGGTTCAGAAGTTCTTTATTGGTAAAAACTATTTTTATATTTTGCATAGTTTTAAGTACTGAGTTTTTAATGAAATTTCAGTCAATTAATTTTAAATTAGATTTCCTTAGATTTTTAAGAATATTCATTTTATTATTTTGTTTCTTTTTATCATTAAATAATAATTTTAATGAAATCGGAAACCGTATATTTTACATCTATTATGTCATTGAAATGGGCTTAATGTGTTATTTAATTTCTAAAAAATTTTATAATACTACAACTCTAATTTTATTAGCTTATGCATTTGCATTTAATGTTTGGAATATTATCGGTGGGATATGAAAAAACCTTCTATTTCAATTATTACACCTTGCTATAATTCTCAAAAATATTTAAGCAAAATGATATCATCAGTAATATCACAAACCTATACAGACTGGCAATTGATTATTGTAGATGATTGTTCTACAGACAACTCAGTAAAGGTTATCGAGAAATTTCTTAAATTAGATCACAGAATTAAACTTATTAAATTAAAAAAAAATAAAGGACAGGCATTTGCAAGAAATAAAGCAATTAATGTAGCAAAGGGAAGATATATTACATTTTTAGATTCAGATGATTATTGGGATATCAAATTTTTAGAGTATTCATTACACTTTATAAAACAACATTCATTCATTTATTCGAGTTACAATCGTGTAAATGAAAATGGCACTTATATTGATACTATTAAATCTATCCCAAAAGTTAATTTATCCAGAGTTTTAAAAGGCACTCCAATTTCTTGTCTTTCAGCTTTTATAGATACAAAAAAATTTGGAAAAATATTTTTTCCTCTAGAATTTAATAGGGAGGACTTAGCTTACTGGGTGTTACTATTGAATCATTTTAAATTTGCCTATGGCTGCAATTTCTGTGAAGCTAATTATCGTCTTCATCGAAAATCTTCATCAAAAAATAAAATTAAAATGGCTTATTTTACTTGGAAAGATTATAAAGATAAATATAATTTATCTTTATTTAAGAGTATTTACTATTTTATCCATTATGCTGTAAGAGGTTATTTAAAATTTTTAAGACACATATTTTTAAAAATCCTATATTTTTTACTATTTATTAAAACTAGATGATTATTATTTTGATAGATAATATTTCAATTTATTTTTTAATATTATAAATACAAAAAAGAAAATAACGAATGATATTAAAGAATATAATTTTTCAACAAACATACATATCTGATAACCTAAAAAAATAACACTTATATTTAAAACATTTATTGCTATAAATGTTTTAATATGATTTCCACAAAAATATTTTAGTACATAATGATGAAAATGTGATTTATCTGGTTTTGAAAAATTAGCTTTAGCTCTAAGTCTATACAAAGTGACATGGAGAAAGTCATAAACAGGAAGCCAGCATGCCCATATCAAAAAAGCAGGATGAATAAACTCATATTTGTATAAATATATTAAAGTAAAACTTATAAAAAAACTAATAAATAGACTGCCAGCATCTCCTACAAAAGATTTTAAACCTGATTTAATAGGTAAAAAATTAAAAATTAAACATATTGCTAAAAGGTATATAAAAATTAAAATTATTGATAAATAATAACTTTGTTTGTCGCTTAATATATAAAAGTATAATAATGCTATAATAGAATAACTAATTAACAACCCATCCGTACCGTCAATATAATTAATAGCATTGATTAAAAGCATAACTGATAAAAATGTAAAAGGAATTGAAAATTTTCCAAGTGAGATTAAATCTATATTTTGATATTCTCCAAGATCAGTTAATATAAATCCATTTAGAATCATATAGCATACCGGAAACAATGTTAGAAAAAACTTTGTACCGGGCTTCATTTCTATTCTATCATCAAAAAAACCAACAATTGATATAAGAAAACCAATAATAATAACATTCTCTAATTCACTTGAAAATTCAGAAATTCCAACAATTATAATTAAGTAAGTGGATAATATAATCCCAGATATATTAACTATACTGGTTTTATGTACTTTCCTTTGATTTGGTTTATCAACAAAATTAAATTTTTTGGAAACAAAGATCGCAAAAAATAAAAATAATGGAAAAAAAATTAAACTATAAAAAATTTGATAGTTGGCCATTATAATTACCATACAACATTAAAAAATTTTTACATTAAAAAAGCTAATTTTAAATTATCATATTCATTAAGATGATATAAGTTATTAATTAAATTGATTTAAAATTAAAATAGATATCTAATTTCAAATAAATGAAAAGTCAAACACACTCAGAAAATTTAACATTTGAAAATTATCTTGAAGCGTTAGTTTTATCCATCCTAATACTTCTAATCATGGGATCTTTTTATCTGATTTTCTTATCACTTTTATATTTTTATCCATTAGGCATTATGTTTAAAAAAAAATAAATATATAAAAAAAAGTATTTACGATGAAATTTTTAAATTTAAAAATCATTAGAGATTACTTTTACAGATTAAATTCTTTCCAAATATTCGTTTTATCTTTCTCAATATGTCTATTATTTTATATTACAGAAGGTATATTGGGCATTGATCGTTTTTACCATCCCGACTCAGCTCATTACTTAACAAAAAATTATAATTTAAATCTCTCAAAGATTTTAAGTAATCCAACGTATATATTTCGTAAAGGTTATTATGTTTTTTCTGATTTATTAAATAATAATTATTATTTATTAATTTCAGCTAATTTTGTTTTGTATTCATTTACAAATATCATGATATATCAAAAAGTTTTTAAAAATTACTTTACTTCGTTAACTAATTTAAAATTATTTTTTTTATTCTATTTACTTTTTTTAGATCCATATAGATTACATCTTGCTTCACATGTCTTAAAAGAGACTACCCTTATTTTCATAATGATTACAATAATTTTGTCAAATTTTAAAATGATAAAAATAATATTTACATTATTACTTGAAGTATTCAGACATAATTCTTTAATATATCTTTTAATTTTTTTTACTTATTCAAATATTAAAAAAATAACTAGACCGATTAAAAAAATTGTTAAATCAAAAATTATTTATATAATTTTTTTTCTGTTGATTTTTTTGTCAATTATTTTTTTGATAACAAATAAAAACATACATAATTTTATTCTGATTGAGTTTGAAAAGTTTATTAATTTAATAGAGAATTATTATTATAAATCTATGCCAATAAGATCATATGACCATGTGCCTTTATTTAGAGACTTTGGTTTTCCTACAGGCTTTATTTTAAAGAATATTACTTGGCCATTAATGCTAGTAAGTGGTTTTTTTATTTTTTTTACTTCATCTTTTTTATTTAAATTTTTAGGTTTAGTAATTATTTTAAATAACTTACTAATTTATACAATTACCAAAAAAACATACATTAGCCTCGGATTACTAATTATTTTGCTCTTAATTAGTATATATACCTCTAGTTATACCCCTATGTTCAGATACTCTTATATCGCTATATATGCTTCAGTTATATATTTCTTCTATAAAGCTGGAGTTAAAAAATTGTAAACACAAAAATTTCAAATTAATTTATTTTAACTTAAATTATAATTCTAATAAGTTAACTTCAAATATTTACATTATTTTAATTAATTTTATTAAAAAAATTTTTTTTTGAAATATTTTCTAGTAACTGCAATGATTATTCCTAAAATCCCACCCAGAAAAATTGAAATTATATGATAATTAATTTTATTATTGTAAAATCTAATAATCTTCACATCCCCAAAATTCATAATTTTAACTCCATTATTTATTGAGTTTGTAATTCGAGAACTTCTCAATAAATTTTTAGTGTAAATTTCAGTATTTGAGATGTTTACCTCATTATTAAATGTAGATTGCAAAAAATTAATTTCTTCTATTTCTTGATTTAAAATTTCAATTGTATAATCATTATTATTTTTTTTCATAACATCATTATACTCACTTTCTTTTAACAAATTTTTAGATGTAGAGATTAAATAAAAATTTTGTAAATTTTCTACTTTCCAATTTAATTCAAAATTCTCAACAAAGTTTCTAGTAATATTTTCTAAATTGCAATATTCAAAATTTTTTGATTTTTCACAAAATCTCTCTATTTTAGATGGTGTTATGTTGTAAAAGTAAGGAATCGATACTTTATATTGTTTCTCTAAAAAAAAATAAATAAAAAATGAAAAAGAAAATGAAATAATTATTAGGATGCTTATCATCCATTTTGCATCCCACAATAAGTTAACAAAATCAAATAATTCAATCTCAGCTAATAGTTTTTTTTTTTTCATATTTCCAAAAACTTTTAATTTATTAAAAATTAATATTCAATATTTAAAATATTTTTGAATTTCATCAATAATCAAGTGATTGATAGTATTTGTTTTTCTTAAAAGGATTATTATATGTATTTTATCTTAAGACATTTACATTATTTATATCCTAATTCCTAAAAATTACTTTTTAGGGTAGTTATAAATTTCTATATCTCTATGTAGCAATGTTAAGTTATTTTATATTAGTATTTATTCTTTAAACATATATTTTTTTTATAACGTATAATTAACCTGAAGATAAAATAAAAATAATTTTAAGAAACTCAATGTTATCAAGAAAAAATTTAAATTTTGAAATAAATTATTTTGAACATTTTTAAAAATTTATAATTATCATCATGCTTAAAATTTTGTAAAGTTTAATGAATTAATTTCATTTTATATAATTATTCAAATAAAATAAATCAAAATTTATTCGATAAAAAAAAGCTCAAATTATTATTTAAATAAAAATTTTGACTAAATTACATGTATCTTATGAAAATTAAATAAGTTAAGAGTCAATTATTAACAATTTAAAATAAAAAAATAAAATATAATAAATTTGTCTAAATTTCATCAATTATGAAAATTCAAAGTTATTTAAAATTTTTTACGTTTGAAAATTGTCTACAGCTCGCAGTTTTATCTATTCCAGTAATTTTAATAACGGGATCTTTTTTACCAGATTTATTTTTATCATTATCGGCATTATCATTTGTAATATATTTAGTTTTAAGAAAGGAACTAAATTTTTTAAACCATAAACTTTTTTATATATTTCTAATTTTTTTTTCAATTTTAGTAATTAGCTCATTATTATCTGATTACTCACATAAATCATTAATCACAAGTATTGGATATATTAGGTTTGGAATTTTTATATTTGTAGTAAGTTTTTTAATTAATGAAAAAGAAAACTTTATAAAAAAATTAAATTTTGTATTGATTACAATACTTTTAATTTTATTTTTTGATTCTATCTTTCAAAAATTAACAGGATTAAATATTTTTGGTACAGCTGCTCCATATGGACGAATAACAAGTTTATTTGGTGATGATATAAAACTTGGTAGTTATGTTGCTAGAATTGCTCCATTACTTATTACACTATTAGTTTATTTAAAATTTAATAGAGGCACTATTTTTTTTATATTTTTAATTTCATTGTTTTTAACTTTTATTAGCGGTCAAAGAACATCTTTTTTTATGATGCTGATGTTTTTTACAGGTTATTTAATGCTTAGCAGTATCTCACTAAAATTAAAATTTTTATATTTTATAGCACCTATTTTTTTTATTTTTGTACTTTTATTAAACCAAGAAACTAGAGATAGAATTTTAACATCAACATTGAACCAAGTTAATATAATTAATGAAAAGCCATTTTATAAAACTGTTAACAGAGAGAATGGTGCATTAGTGGTATTACATAGAGATAGCACAATACTTCCAAGAATTTATCATATGTATTTTGAAACTGCAGTTAAGATTTTTAAAGATAATATTTTATTTGGATCGGGTCCGAGAACATATCCTTTCAAAAGTAAAGAAGAGCAATATTATACAGTTTCTGATCATGAAGGTTGGAAAGATTATGTAAAAAAACATAATGAGAAAATTATAATTAAATTATTTGAAATTCATAAAGATCAAATTAAGAAAATATCTAAATATGAAAAGTATCAAGAATTAAAAGAAAATATTAGTTTAATAAAGGATAAAGAATATATTGATTGGCTTAAAGGTTATGGAGTAGATCATATTGATTTCAATGAAAGAGTTAAAGATAAGGAATGGCTTAAAGGCTGGGGGTATTTGGATAAAGAGCTAAAAGGATTTACAAATATTTCAGGTGCTAATAATCATCCTCATAATACTTATTTGCAACTTTTATGTGAAACAGGTCTTCTAGGACTATTATTTATTATAATATTATGGATTTTTTGCTTTTTTAAACTTTTTACAGATTTAGAATTTTATTATAAGTGCATATTACTAAGTTTAATTATTAATTTATTTCCATTTATGTTTTCAGGTAATTTTTTTAATGGCTGGTTATCAATTTTATATTTTTATCCTTTAGGTTTTTTATTAAAAAAAAATGCAAAGTCA
>MDTG01017402.1_pt1 | contig 12916 bp, 13 predicted proteins | sample 811421 | NCBI WGS metagenome assembly MDTG01 (sample SAMN05326645, study PRJNA326480) | marine metagenome | isolation source: seawater | place: Pacific Ocean: South East | collected 2011
CTAGTATTTCTTTATTGATAAATGGTTTGCCTAGATAGTTGATTTTTGGTAATTTTGATAAAAAAGACGTTTGGAGTGTTGTAGTTGCTGTTCTAGGTAATCCAAGATGGAGAATTATTTTCATTAAAAGTTAAATTTATTATTAATAGGATAATGCCATAAAGTGTTGATATAAAAAGTATTTGATTATTTGATATATTTTTATTTTTAGTGGATACTTATCGTGAAGCTAGATCAAGTTTTAAGAAATTTAATTAATATTTTAATTGGTCAAATAGCAAATAAATCTAAAAGAATGTCTGAAGTTAATTTTCAAATATGTTAAATTATTCTTAATAATTTAAGTTTTTCTTTAATAAGATTGAATTAATGAATTTAATTTCGCCAGATGATAAATTCGTTGTTTTTGGTTCGACTGGAATGGCTGGAAGTTCTATTTGTAGAGCTCTTAAAAGAAAAGGTTATTTGAGGATTAAATTACCTACAAGAAAAGAATTAAATCTATTGGATTACTCTGCTGTGAAAGATTGGTTCAAATTAAATAAACCTAATATTGTTGTTATTGCTGCTGCAAAAGTTGGAGGTATTTACGCTAATGATAAATTTGCGGCTGATTTTATACTTGAAAACTTAAAGATTCAGAATAATATAATCGAAATATCTTGGAAAGAGAATGTTAAAAAATTACTTTTCCTGGGAAGTAGTTGTATTTATCCAAAATTTTCTAAACAACCTATATCAGAAGAGGATTTATTAACGGGTATATTAGAGCCTTCAAATCAGTGGTACGCTCTTGCGAAAATTGCTGGAATAAAATTATGCGAGGCTTTAAAAAAACAATATAACTTTAACGCTATCAGTTTAATGCCTACCAATTTATATGGTCCTGGGGATAATTATCATCCGTTGAATAGTCATGTATTACCAAGCTTAATAAGACGTTTTTGTGAGGCTAAATACAAAAAAGAAAAAAAAGTTACCTGTTGGGGAACTGGAGATCCCTTAAGAGAGTTTTTGCATGTTGATGATTTAGGAAATGCTTGTGTTTATGTATTAGAAAAGTGGGATTTATTTGAAGCAAATTCGCCAAAAGATATAAATGGTAACCCTTTGTCATTTCTGAATGTTGGAACTGGATCAGATATATCTATTAAACAATTAGCTAATTTAATAGCAAATTTTGTGAAATACGATGGTGAAATTTTCTGGGATCAATCAAAGCCAGATGGTACACCAAAGAAACAATTAGATGTTAGTCGGATCAATGCTATGGGCTGGTATTCTCAAATTCCCTTAGAAAAAGGACTTGAGAAAACTATTACTCTTTTTAAGAACGAAAACTATTCTGAAAATTATAAATTACAAAGTGATCCAAAAGTTTAATTTTAGAAATTAGATTTTTTATCTATTATTTAATAAATATATTAAGGATCTCATGCAAACTACTATTGTACTTCCACCAATATTGCTCTCTTTTTCAATCAAATATTGAATCTCTTTTTGAGAAAATTTTATAATTTCGCTTGATCCGATTTCTGATTGGAATTTTAAAGAGGATCTTATACATTCTTTAGCTAAAAATAAAGATACATTACCCTCTATTAAACCTGCATCAGGTATAAAGCTTCCTAATGAAATAAGATTCTCAGGCTTACAAATCAGAGATGTTTCTTCTTGTAATTCTCGAAGCGCACTTTGAAATGGGCTTTCTCCTTTTTCTATGAAACCAGCTGGGGCTTGATAAATTAATTCTTTGAATTGATGTCTCCAGCCACGCATTAAGTAGAAATTACCATCTATCATTGGTAATACACAAATACCAATAATGTTATTTTTACTCCTAATCTTAGGTTTTACAATTAGAAAATCCTCTATTTCTTCATTCTCAGGAGATATTATATGATCAAATAAAATGTCAAATTTACTATTTGAACATATGATTTTTCTTTTGATAAACTTGTACTTCGAGGGTAAAAGTTTATTATTTTTTATCTTATTATCTCTCAAATTTGATTACAATATAATTCATAATTTTACAATTTAATTGCTGCTATTATTTAAATCTTTTTGTAAATCTTATATTTAAGAACTTATTGCTTCTCAATTAATTTTTCATTTTTTAAAGAAGAACATTTGAATTTAATTCTTTTAATCTTTTATAAAAGATATTATTTATTCTAGACCAATCTTTAATCGCTTTTGATTCTTTTTTATGAAGAGATGATTCTATATAAATTAAATTAGAAATTCCACTTTTATATCCAGTAATAAGGTCAGTTAATTTATCACCAACTATAAAAGATTTGGATTTATTATATTTTCTTTTTTCTAAGGCGTAATTTATCATACCAGTCCCAGGTTTCCTCCAATCAAAATCTTCTAAATTGTTCTTATTATTTGGTAGATGAAAGCTACTTAAAATCATATCTGGATATAAATCTATAGATAAGTATGATAAAAATCTTTCTGTTATCTTTTTATATTCTTTATAAGAAATTATTGATCTTGAGACTGATGATTGATTAGTTATTATGACTATCTCAAAATCTTTTTTTCTAGCATCTTGGAGAAAAGGGATTACATTTTTACATACTGAAACTTTATCTGGAGAGTCTATGTGATGTACATCTTCGATAAGTACACCATCTCTGTCAAGAAACAAACCTTTTTCAATAGGCTTTCTAATGGATTTAAGCGTTAGTCTTGAAGTCGAATGTTTGTATTCTTCATTATAAAATTTATCTAAATACATAAAATTTTTTAATTTCTAGATTTCATATAGATTTTAATAATTAACTGAAAATTGATTTCTCTACTATGTCGCATAGCAGATGAGAAGTAATACCATGCATCTCTTGTATTAAAGGAGTATTTGACGAGGGTATTGATATTTCAAGATTTGGTTTAGTACCTTTCATCCCTTTCTCCCCACAGATCCCAATAGATTCAATATTCAGTTCTCTTGCCTTTTTAAATGTTGTTGTAATATTTTTAGAGGATCCAGAAGTGGAAAATCCTATAAAAACATCGCCGGATTTAGCTAAACCTTGTAATTGCCTTTCAAATACCTTTTCGTAACCATAATCATTAGAAATAGCAGTTAGGATTGATGTATCTGTGGTTAAAGCAACAGCAGGTAATGGATTCCTGTCAAAGTTAAATCTTGAAACCAACTCTGCAGCAAAATGTTGCGCATGAGCTGCACTTCCACCATTTCCTGCAAGATATATACAGTTCCCCTCAGAAATAGATTGGATTATTTTATTTGATGCTTCTAGAATGCATGAAATAAATTTTTCTGAAGATACAAGTTTATTTAAGGTCGATAGAGTATTTAATAAATAATTTTTTACATATTTCTCATCTATATTATCTTTTTTCATAATTCTGGTTCTTAATGATTTAATTAAAAATATTAATTAATAATATATAATTTTAAGTTTAAATATTGGCAAATTGAGTTCTTTTTAATAATGGTAGAGCTTTTATTAACTCTTTGATCCCAATAGATAAATCTCTTTTTGCTTTAAAACCAGACTTTTCTATTTTTTCATTACTTACGATATAGTTTCTTTTGTCAATATCAGTACCTATCTCAGATATCAAATATACAAAATCCGGAATTATTTTTTTTATTTCTTCACATAGTTCTCGTTTTGATAAATTAGCTTCACTCAAACCTAAATTAAAGCAATTACCTGCCAAGTTTGGATTCTCTATTGCGAATCTAAATCCGTCAGCCGCATCCTCAATATGCAAATAATTTCTTTTGAAATCAGCTTCAAATAAAACAACTGTCTTATCAAAAAATGCTCGATATGTAAAATCATTAACTAAAAGATCAAGTCTTGGTCTTGGACTGATTCCAAATACTGTGGCAAGTCTAAAAGTTATTGCATTTCCTTTATCTAACAAAATTGTCTCTGCTTCTACTTTTAATTTTCCATAAAGTGAAATGGGTTTTAAAGGAGATTCCTCTGTGCAAAAAATCCCTTCTTCTCCAATACCATAACCACTATTAGTACAAGGATAAATTAATAATTGGTTATTCGAACTTAATTTAGAGCACATAACTACTGAATCTCTATTTACTGTAGTGGCTGCTATTTTATCTTTATTACATAACGGTGCTCCAGTCATACATGCAAGTGGAATAATAATATCTACTTTTTCTATTAAAGGCTTAATTAGATATTCATCTCTTGCATCTCCAACAATTAATGTGAAATTCTTGTTTTTTGTCATCATCATCAAGCTTGTAGGCTCGTACATCAAGTTATCCACACACGTGACCTTATAACCATCTGCAAGTAGTTTCGGAATTAAAACTGAGCCAATATAACCAGCACCTCCAGTAACTAAAATTTCTGTCATAATTTAATCTCCTAGAATCTTACTTTTTGACTTATTTTTTTTGGCATTCAATTTGATTGATTAGAAACTAAGATAGGATTATTATACCTTGTAAAGGTTAATAAGATTTTAAAAAAGTATTGTCTAAATTTAAATGAATATAATTAAAGAATAATTTAGTTTTTAAATTTATTTGAAATAGATGTTAAAAAAGACTCCATTAATTTTTTAACAAATTAATAATTAATTTTTCTTCTTTGCTTAAAAATTTAATAAATTTTTGAGAATAAAGTTTTTCGAGATATATAAGAATTAAAAATTATTTTTCATTATAAAAATCTTGAAACTCAACCAAAATTGAGCTTCTGCCATCCTCACTTTTATACGCTTTTTCATAAGCAGGAAAAATATCTTGAGGCTCATGCAGTTCAACAATATTTGTATTGTGCAACATTTCTCTAAAAGCTGACGACATATTACCAATATGTTGATAACCAGGGAAAAGAGGCCTCTGAGAACCAACGGCAGTCCTAATTATAATTTGAGGCTTAATTTGACCATCACTCATGATATCAAACTTATCTAGATGATTAACCAGCTGATTTGTAGCACACAAAAGAAAGTTCCATCTGGGAAATATACTGACAACTTTTTTACCTGTCAATGACATTCCTATTGACATTCCTAATTGAGTATCTTCAAAAACAGGAAGCTCAATTCTTTTATAAAGTTCAATATCTTTGAGTGTATTGAACATTGCAGTTCCTGGTACTTCAACAGCTTGCCCAATGAAAATTGTATCTTCTTGGTTCCCAAGCCATTCCATGCTCCTTTTTAGTTCATCAAAGTATTTCATATTAATTTAAAATTGTACTCTTACACCTGAACCTGCATGAGGCCATGGTAAATCGTATTCATAGTGGATTACATTTTTTTTACCTTTTAAAGTGTAATCCTTAATATTCCAAGTTTTTAGTGTGTTTGTACAAACTGATTTATGATTAATTTCTATTATGAAATTGATTGGTAAATCATTAGCGGAAGCATATTTGTGAGCCTCATGAGCAGCACCAGTTTCTGCTGTCATTTCTCCCATGAATAGATAAACCATCTCATTTTTCTTTTGGCGTTTAAGTGCCAAAGCTGTTCCTAACGCAATAGGAATAATACCCCCAACAATCGCACTGGTATAAATTTTGTAATCTGGATAAAGAAGCGTCATGCTCTTTCCCTTTAAGATATCTTTTTTTAATTGATAAGATGGGACTCCTTTTAGTAGGCAATGGTAGTGACTTCTCCATGAACTAAATACCCAATCTTTTGAACTAATAGATTTAAATATATTAATTAATTGTTCCTCGTTATTACCATGCAAATGAATAGGAGCTTTTATTTCTGCATTATTAAAGGAATTCGCAATATCTTTTTCAAATTCAACTAAATCTTTAGCTAACATATATTTTATTAATCACTATTGTAAATTAACACATTATTTAATTTATTTTAAGAATGGAAAAAATTTCAGAAATTTTTCTCTTTTAATAGTTTAATTTTTTTGACTTTAATTGATTTTTGTAATATTGTTAGTTCTTTCTTTAGTTCAGAATTTTATAAATTCTAGAAAATTGTCATTATGTTAATGTAATTTTATAAATTCCTGATCACCAAAATGCGTAATTTTAAAAGAGTACTCATAACTGGAATAAGTGGATCTGGAGGTAGTTACTTAGCTGAACAAATAATAAAAAACAATTCTGATATCGCAATTCATGGATTGTCACGTTGGCATAGCACCACGAACTTAAATAATTTGAGGAAAATTAAAGATAAAATACAAATATATGAGTGTGATCTTTGTGACCTATCTTCAGTCTTAAGAGCAATAAAAGAATCTAAACCTGATCTTATATTTAATATGGCTTCACATGCTAATGTTAGAGCCTGTTTTGATACTCCAATCACAGTTTTGCAAAATAATATTTTTTCTACTTTAAATTTACTTGAGGCCATAAGATTATCGGAATTAGATCCCTTACTAGTACACTGCAGTACTTCTGAGGTTTATGGTCAAGTAGAAAAAAGTCAAATCCCTATTAATGAAAATTGTGCAATTAATCCTGTTAATCCATATTCAGTGTCTAAATGTACTCAAGATCAATTAGTTTATTCATATGGTAAAGCGTACAATATCAGAGCTATAAGGACTAGGATGTTTGCCTATATAAATCCTAGAAGAGCCGATTTGTTTGCCACATCATGGGCTAGACAAATAGTTTCTATTGAAAAAGGGGAACAAAATACTTTAAAGCATGGTAATCTCAAATCTTTAAGAACTCTTATAGATGTAAGAGATGCAATGGATTGTTATTGGAAAGTAGCCTTATATGGTCAAATTGGAGAGGCATATAATCTAGGGGGTAAAAATGCTCTCATGGTGGGTGAATTTTTGGAGAAACTTGTTAAATTCTCTACTAAAAAAATAAATTGCAAACCAGATCCAAAACTTTTTAGACCAGTTGATATTACTCTTCAAGTACCCGACACTTCGAAATTTGAGAATATTTGTAGTTGGAAGCCAAAATACTCTTTGGAGGAGAGCGTGGATTTTCTTTTGGAAGAAGTTCGCCAAATTATGAATTAGAGAAATATAGGAGGATTATCTTACAAGATAAAGTTCCAAAGACGACTCATAATAAATCATTCTTGCTGTTTTCACATAGCCAATCATAAGTATATTTTAAGCCATCCTCTAGAGAGGTATTTACCTTCCACCCGATTTCTTTAAAAGCTTTTTCGCAATTTAGTGATAAGGCTGTTGGAATATCTGGCTTTGATATATTATTTCTCATGGTGAGTTTTTTGTCTGAAATTTTTATAATTTTTTCTACAAGTTCGTTAATAGATATTGAAAAACCAATACCACAATTATATAGACCATAGATTTCATCTTGATTTATAATGCATTTCTCTATCATGTCGATTAGATCATCAATATAAATAAAGTCTCTTCTGGCTCTACCTGAACCCCATATCTCAATATTATCTTCAAATTCTGCATTAAATACTTTTTTAAGAGTAGCTCCTATTACGTGGCTTTTATTCAGATCAAATTTATCATATTTACCAAATACATTTGAATGTCTTATTACAGTAGATTTTAGTCCTAATAAGCTATAAAACTCACACATCTTTTCAACATATACTTTAGTATTTGCAGCTCCAAAATAAAATTTATTAAGTTGTATATCTTGTTCCCAATCTGATTCTTTCTGATCTTCAATAGAATCCAACATGATTGTGCAACTTGGAAATATAAAGTGTTTCACTCCATATTCGTAACAATCTCTTAGTAAATAAGAATTAATTATTGCATTATCTGTTACGTGAATATAAGGCCTCTCTAAGATATCTTTTGATCCTGAGGTTGTAGCAGCGAATTGAAGTAAAACATCAGTACCTATTAAATATTTATTAAGTACACCTGGTATTCTTAAGTCGGCTTTTACCCATTGTGCCCTATTATAAATTGAAGGATGTGGTTTTTTATTATTATATACAGCGATCAATTCATTATTATCCTTATTAAAATATTCAACTAGATTTCTTCCTATGAATCCAGTCGCTCCACAAATGATTATTTTCATTATTTTTGTTTAATTAGTATAAATCTAGCCTATCTACAATATAATCAGCCAAAGCGAAGCAAGATGTAAATGCTGGACTAACTGCATTAACTATGTGAATATTATTGTTTATTTTCTCATAAATAAAATCATTTATAAATTCATAAGATTTCCTATTAATAATTTGCGGGCGTATCCCATAGGTATCTGATTTCATTTCAACTTTAAAATTCTTTCTTTGATCCTCACAAATATATTTAATAGAATTCGCAAGAAATTTATCTTTTAGATTAATTGAAAATTCTTTAACAGCATGTTTTCTATAATTGCATTTATTTGAAGTGAAAAAAATTATATTATTTGAAATAATTGTTGGAATCTCCCTTATATCAGTAACGTCAAAACCTTGTATATCTTTTTTTAAAATTGGAATTGCATTTGGTCCAATTAAAGCTGATTCATTAATTCTAGGAGTTATATGAATTCCTAAAAAAGGCAGTTCAGGATCAGGGACAGGATATAAATTTGTTTTAATATCCAATCCGGATTTTTGAATAACATATTGCCCAAGAAATGGCATGATAGCAAGATCATTAAATTTATCAGTAATTGATTTCGCAAGCTCTAGAGCACCTGGCCCTGCACAATTTATGTACTGGAAGTAAGAAACTCTAGAACCATCATTAAAAAGAAGTTGTTTTTTTTCAAGGTCATCGTACTTAACAGATTTTTTAGCAAAGTTAACACCAATTTCTTTTAAATAATCATATAATTTTTTCATAATTAAACTTGGAGAAAAAACACTTGTTTTTGGAGACCATAAATACATTTCTTTTTTTATTAATCCAGGTTGGATTTTGCACGCCTCTTTATATTCAATAATTTTAATTTCACATCCATTCTTTAGAGCATTTTTTTCAATTTTTTTTAAATTTGAATTATCTTCTTTATTAAATGGCACAAGCAATTTCCCGCACTGTAAAATAGGAAGTTTATTTTCTTTACACCATTTTTTTAATTCTAAGCCACCTTCAATCGAAAGTTTAGATTTCAATGATCCAGGTTTATAGTAAAGACCAGAATGTAATACTCCACTATTTTTTATTGATGTACCTCTTGATGGAATTGAATATTTATCAACTATTAAAAGATTATTTGGATCAATAATCCTTTTACTTACTAAAGTCTTAGCAATTGATAATCCAACAATTCCTGATCCAATAATTACAAATTTCATAACTTTTAATTTTGAGGCTCAATAATTTTTGGGATAAAAGATTGTGCTTTTTCATATGATTGTGGGATTCCTATATCAATAAAGGATGTTTCCTCTTCAAGTAATACCGCTGATATTGGATCTTTACCAAATAAATTATTATCTATCATGATTTCTTTCTTCAAATTATTTATATTGCCAATATCGAATGATATTTCTGTTGAATTAATCCATCTTTTTTTTATCTCTTCATAAGATATGAAAAATGCTCCTAAAGAAATAAAGTTTGTTTTTTCATCTGTAAATATCCAACCTTCTTTAATTTTTTTATATCCGCCATAACGTTTATTTTTAAGAGTTTTTTTTAAAATAATAAGTGGTTTTTTATCAGAATCATTTTTGAAACCATTATAAATCTCTTTAACATTAGCTTTGAATATTGTGTCACCATTAAGTATTAAATATTCTGTAGATATACTCCTACAAGCAACATTAGCTAAAGCTCCAAATGTTCCTAAATTATTTTCTTCTGGCATACATTTCACGTTAAGTTTCTTCTCATCACAATATTTTTTTATTTGATTATGACCTACACAAGTTGATAACAATATATTTTTTGAAACTTCTAGTTCCCATGAATCTATCCAAATAAGTATCCAATCTAATAAGGTCTTATTTGCAACAGGCGCTAATATCTTAGGTGTATTTTTTAAAACATTTTTAATCCTAGTACCTTTCCCTCCCGCCAATATAACGATATTTAATGTCATTTAATCTGATATTAATTCAAAGAATTCTGAATTATAAATATTTATAATATTTTCTAAATCTTTGTTTTCACAAAGAGATAAATTTTTAATATTACTTTTATCCGAATCTAATAATTCTTTTAAAGATAACGGTCCTATTATAACTCCAGAAATGATAGAAGAAATTATTGGAAATAGTGAAAAAACTGTTTCAGAAAAACTTAAATTATTTAGAATAGATTTTACATTTTTGAATCTTTTGATATCGGCTATATTTTTACTAAATAATTTATCTAGATCCCAAGAAGATCTAATATCATTTTTATTAAAAAACTCTTTATTATTTAACTCATTTTCGTATATTATTTTTAAAATTCCTGAGGCAAAAATAGATCTAGCGATAATTTTAAATTTCGATATGTTTTTATTATTTAAATAATTTAATATTCTTAAATCAAACCAGCTCAAATTAGTCTCTATTAAAAAATTTCTCTCTATATCTTCTAAATAAATTAAGTCCTGCGGGTTTCTTAAAGAAATACCAACATTAATATCCTTACCTAATATTGAATTTACATTGTCATAGAAATATAACAAATTATCTTTTTTTGATAGAAATTGTTTGGTAGGGCTATGAAGTAAAACCGAATTTATATTTCCATCATGATTATTTCTCAAATTAATTATGTCTTTTTTTATCAAATCATTATCCTCGTTAAATTTATTATTTTGTACATTGAGTCCAATTTTAGATATTAATTTAAAATTATAATTTAATGATCTAGACTTTTTAATAAGGTAGTCTGCATTACCTTTGCCATAGGAAGGAGCAGTGTCTACAAACTTGATTCCTAATTCCCAAGCTTTTTTTAAAATATTTAAAGCTTCATTATTTCTAATTATTTTGTAACCAGAAACATCCTTATTATTTTTAGAAAGACCATATAAACCCAGAATTAGTGGTTGCATTAGTTCATAAACTAGTTAATTGTAAAATCATTAAGATAGTCTCCACGTTTATTTCCATACCATACAATATTTTGAAGCCAAGAATCCAATGAATCAAATTGACCTCTCTTTTTAAGAGTATATTCGTTTTTTAAAGTTGATTTTTTTAATTCATTAAATCTTCCGTTAATTCTAGCGATATATGCCTCCCCAATATTCCATGAAGTTGATAAATTAGGCTCGACATTGTCTTTAGGAATATTTAGAAGCCATTTATTCATAGAGCATGATTCATTTATGATTTCAAATATGGAATCATTTCCATAAAAAGAATTGATTTCAGAATTATTATTTTTTACGGTTTCCTTGAGAATCTCTTTTAATTCAGAGTAAAAAATATCAAATTTTTTTTCAACTACATGTTGAATAAAGAGGTACTCATCTAGTGGCCAGTAAATATTTAACCATTCTTTTGAATGGATATATTCTGCACCACCCTGACTAATATTAAAAGCCTCTTTATCAAGTCTTAAAATAATGGATGAGATATGAGGGAATTTATTTGGGTCTAGATTCATTAATGAATTTATTATTTCAAATAAAGGGACTCCTAATAAACCATTACAAATAGCAATTGGAATTTGGGCTATTTTATCAAAATATAAAAACGCTGTAAGCCAGCAAATTGTTCTTACTTTCGCCCAGTCTGATGAAGTTAAAGAATTTGTAGAAATAACTAATTCTTGCTTTTCTCTAGTAGATTCATCTTCGTAAAGAAGAGTTCCATGCATATTAACTATATCACTAATAACAGTTTTAATACCAAACTCTTTTCTATAAGATTCTTTTGCCATTTCTGCATTAGGAAGTATTGATAAGTTGTTGAATTGTATTCTTGAATGTTGACCGCTTTCAATTAAATTGCACATACCACGAAGAAAACTATCATATGTTTCTCCGGGTAAAGCAAGAATTAGATCTGAATATGTTGGCACTCCATCTTTGATAAATTTTTTTTGCAACTCAAAATATGATTTTAGTTTAATATTTGATCTTTTAATATTTTTTAGAACATCATCAGATAACGTTTGCATAGATAGAGTCACCCCTTTGTTTAATCCATAATCACACAATATTTTTTGGGTTTCGTAAGATCTCTCGGTACTATTTTTTGTATTTTGAACCGATAACGCATGCGGATATCCAGTCTTTTTCTTGATTTCCCCTACCATCTGAGCAAGTTTAGGATCTCTTTTGAACATTCCAAAATTAGCATCGCAGCAAAAAATATATTCTATGGAGTGATGGCTAAACCACTCCATTTCTTCTTTTAATCTTTCTTGTGGGAATACTCCCATCTGCTTAGAACCTGTAGCAGAACCCCAGTCGCAATATGTGCATGTAAATGGACAACCTCTATTAGTTTCCCATAAGCCTATCCATTTTTCATTATTATTAGCTGTGATAACTTTATCAAAGGCACCACTTAAAAAAGGTGAGGTAATAAGACTGAGGTCTTTGATTCTTAGAGCATTTTCAGTTTTAAAATAAATATTTTCTTTAATAAAACTTGCTGAGGGAACTAATGAATAGTCTTTTGATGAAGCTTCTATTTCTAACAATGTTTTAAAAGCAACCTCTCCTTCATTATGTAATGCCACATCAATAAATTTATTTGACCTTAAGAAGGTTTCACTATTATCTGGAACTGATGGCCCTCCCACGACAATAAAGCTATTAGGATACAAGGCTTTATATGCACTTGCAAAAGCTAGTGATAATCTTGAATTCCAAGCATAAAGACTTAAAGCTATAATGTTGGAACCTTCGCATGTTGATATTAAATTATTTACCGAGTCTCTTTTATAAATAAATGGTTTAAAATTGAATTCATCTGAAGCTGAGGAAAATGTTTTAAAATAACTAGTTAGTAAAGCTGCAGAATAAGGTAGATAGTTTTGACCAGCAAAAGAATTATTTATTTGCAAGAAAGAAACATCCACGACAAATTTTTAAATTAAGATAAA
>MDTG01031269.1_pt1 | contig 12916 bp, 11 predicted proteins | sample 811421 | NCBI WGS metagenome assembly MDTG01 (sample SAMN05326645, study PRJNA326480) | marine metagenome | isolation source: seawater | place: Pacific Ocean: South East | collected 2011
TTATCTAATTTTTGTAGAAACTCATCATAATTTTCACTAATACTATCTTCATCCTCTTCCTCTTCTTCTTCTTCATTTTCCTCTTCAAATTCTTCATTTATAGTTACTTGATTAGTTGCTTCCAGTTCAGGGTCGCTTGCGTATTCTAAATCAGAATCAGCAGTGGATTCCACGTCGCTTTCTACATCACTTTCTCCTTCTATAATAGTGGGATCCGCAGTAGTTTCACCAACTTGTTCCTCTGTTTCGCTATTATATTCATTTTCATTTTCACTTTCGTTTTCAGGGTCAATTGCTGGTTCTTCCATTATATAATTAGAATATTATTATCTAAATGATTTCAATTTTATATTATAATTATATATGACGGACAAAAAATCCACCGATAAATTAGATAAAAACAAACAAATAGAGTTTACATATAATCGCTTAATTGGTTTTATTGTTTTATATGTTTTTCTTATTGGTTTATTGTTTCCATTTTTATTTTATAATATACCATTTTGGGCATTTACCATTTATGTATGTAATATAGATCAAATTGCTTTAGCATTATCGGTTAGTTTTCCTCACTATTTTGATTATTTATATAATGATGAATCCGATGATCTATGGACAGATATTTCGTTTCATATTATAAAACTTATTGCTCTAACGGGTATATTTATGTATGGACTACAAATGAAATTAGTTGGTAGAAAAGATATTATTGTTTTAGAAGGTATGATAACAATTGCTATTATTACATATACAATGCCTGAGTATTTAATGCCAAGATTAACTAATATATTAACAAAAAATATACCGAGTAATAAATATTCAACTATAATGGTAAGTTCTATTATTATAGTATTGTTTATTGTATTAGAAAGTATTTTCTTAAACTACTATATTAATACCCGTTCTATAGATTCACGCGGTAAACAATTGTTTCATAAATAAATGGTGTTTACTCTTCAAAATTTTTCCACGTAGTATCGCAAGAGGCACAAAGATATACATATTTTAACTCTATATCATCGTATCGGATCATGACTATTTCTCGTTTTTCTGTACCGGTATTGGAGAGACATTCTAAATTAGGGCATTTGATAGAATTTGTTCTGGGTAGTGTAGGATCTAGTTTTGTAAATTCATTAACGGAATTTTGATATTTCTGCTCAGATCGTTTATATGTTTTTTTTGATACACATAAATCATTTTCATCATATGGTTCATTAATATTACAATTTCTGCAATAATAGAGCAGTTCATTTTCGTGAGCGCCTCCTAATTTAGTATAAAGCATATTTTCACAAATGCTACAAAATTTCATATATACTAATATCATTAAAAAATATTTTTATTTCAATTTATATATAATGGAAAAACAACTATTCGGTTTTATATTTATGTACTTTTTTGTAATATATGCTATGTCATATTACTTATATACTTATGCCCCTTTTACACGGTTTATTACCTATTTAGCAAATGTAGATTTAATTGCTAATGTGTTAGCAACAAACTTTCCAGATTATTTTAAATTAGCTTACAATATAGATCCAGAATCTATCATTGGATATTTGTCTTTTAATATTATTACATTACTAGCTCTCAGTGGTATATTTTTATACGGATTACAATTAAAACTTATCGGACATAGCAATACTATCTCATTTAGATCTATGATAGTAGTATCCATTATTACATTTACATTGCCTACAATGCTAATACCTTACTTAACTAAATATATTAAAAAAGGGGCTGAACATATAGCATTGCACTATATTGAGGGTGAACATATAAAACAGTCTGAGAAAACACAAGAAAAGTTATTAACCGAACAAGCGATAAATAGAATATCCGTTGCTATCAGTATAGCAATAGCAGTAGCTTTTATATTTACAGAAGGTTATGTCATAGAAAATTTAATACATAAACATAATTTTAAGGCAAAAGGTCGTCGCTTATTTGGTGATAAATACGAAAATCCTTTAGAAAGTCTCTTTAAGTAACTTTAATTTAGTTAACAGAATAGAGTAATTTATAGTAACAGTCATTTTATATATTTTTGTAGTTACTTTTTTTGACGTTGAATATTCTTCCTTTAATAAACAACAACTATCATAAATATCTTTAAATTTACTTTCCATATGATTAGTAATTTCTTTGGAAAATAAAGTAATAAATAAATCTGGATTTTTAAAAAACAATTGTTGAAAAATACTATATTCCACGCTTTTAAAACGGATAATCTCATGATATGTAGTATAATCAGTATGCGTTTCCAATATACCCGGTTCGTTCAACAATGGTTTATCATTAAACAATAAAAGCAACTGAAGCAACACACTTCGTATTGTCTGACACGCGGTCCATGAATCCCCCGACCAAGTATTCAAAATAGACAAACATACTTTACCCTGACGATAAAGGTTTGGGTTAAAACGAGTAGTTCCATCATTTGTACAATACTCTACGGTGGGAGGTGTAAAAGGATAATCAGTAGGGAATTTAAAAAGAAAAAAATATATACCATTTGCATATAAACCATAACTAGGACCTACTATCATCGCATACCCTTTGAGCATATTTTCCGTATCGTGCTTATAGTATATTCCTTCTTCAGATAAAGGTTTAGTAATAACATCTCTAATATCTTTCATTAATCTTTTTGCATTTCCCTTAGTGATTGTGACTTCCATTTCAGTCATTATACATAGTCTATAAATATTTATTTAACTTGTAATAGATATTTATTTTTTTTCCATTCACACCTGTTTTCGTGCAATCTTAATGCGTTTTAAATAACTTTTTTATAATATATAGAGTAAAATTGAAATAAAATAATCTATACATATACAAGTACATATGAGTATTCTCAGTAAATACCAAAAATTTCTTAAATCACACCTTACACAAGATAAAGAATCTATAACCCACACGCGCATAGGTGACAGAGATTCTAATGTATATGGTGGAGCCTATTGTATATCTGAGCAAGATATGAACGAATTTTACGCTCTATATACGAAAACGGTTATTGAAGGTAGTTATAAAGAATATCTCACTGAAAAACAATTTCCTGATAATGGTCCAATCGTAATTGATCTGGATTTTAGATATCCCGTTACCACTACATTACGTCAGCATACCAAAGAACATATCATAGATTTTATATACGAATATTTCAATAAACTCAAAGAATACGTCGATTGTACAGAGGAGTCCATCTCTATATACATTATGGAAAAACCACACGTGAATCGCTTAGATACAACCACTAAAGATGGTATTCACATTCTAATTGATTTATATGTTCCACGAACCATCCAATTGTTATTGCGTGAACATATGATAACTCAACTTGCTGATATTTGGAGTGATTTGGGTGATCAACTCACCAATGATTGGAACGGAGTACTAGATGAAGGTATCATCAAAGGAACTACAAACTGGCAACTATTTGGATCTAGAAAAGTAAATCACGAACGATACTGGGTAACACACTATTGCACTATTACTTATAGTGATAAGGATAAAGATTTTGAGATTGAAGAACATAAAGTAGAAACATTACATATTACAAAAAACATTCAACGTTTTTCGGTACGAACTACACCAACCAACAAATATCCCGTAAAGGCAAATATGCAAAGTATTGTTCAAGCGGCAGCACCAGAACGCCGAAATAAATACATTAAAAAGGAAAATGAACCTGTATCTACCGGTACTGGAATTTGGTATCAACTTACTAGTCAAGATAAACTAGATGGATACCTAAATCAAATATTTGATTCAATCAAAGATGATCAAAATACGAAATGGGGAATTCAAAATTATTATTTCGTTGAAGCATACGAATACACCATGACCTTGCCTGAAAGCTATTATGGTTCGGGTAGTTACGACAAATGGATTGCCGTTGGATGGGCGCTCCGCAATGAAAACTATGAATTGTTCCCTATCTTTCTTACATTTAGTGCTCAATCCAAAGATTTTGATTGGTCTAATACTAATACAACTGCTAGTGACGGTACTATGAATCTTATTACGTTGATTGATATGTGGAACAATTTTACTCCTGCTCTCGGAGGCAAAACCCTGCGCTCTTTGATGTATTGGTCTAAACAAGAAAATCCTAGTGCTTATAAAAAAATAAAAGATACTAGTATTGGTGCTTATATAGATGAAACATTGAAACATAATCTAGAATTTGATATCGCAAATGTCGTATATCACGTATATAAAGACAATTATATATGCAGCAGCATCAAAAATAATGCGTGGTATGAATATAAACACGGAAGATGGTATGAGATTGATCAAGGTACTACATTGCGCCAAAGTTTATCAACTACTATCTATAAATTGTATCGCAATAAAAGCAATGAACTACACGATCAACTTACTACTGTTGATCCTACAACGGACAGTGAACAATTTGAATTGCTAAAAGAGCGCAGTACTCGTGCCGATAATTGTGCATCGAGTCTAAAGAAAACACAAATTAAAAACAATATTATGCGAGAAGCTCGGGATTTGTTTTATGAACGAAAATTCGAAGAACTTATGGATAGTCACAATCATATTCTATGCTTCAACAACGGAGTGATTGATTTTGATAAACAAATATTCCGTGAAGGCGTGCCTGAAGACTTTAATTCAAAATCAACAAATATTGATTATCAACCACTTGATCGCAAGAAAGACGGCGGTATTATTCAAGAAATAGAAGACTTTATGTGCCAACTCTTTCCGATTGAAGACCTGCGACGCTACATGTGGGATCACCTTGCTTCTTGTCTTATTGGTAAAAATGAAAATCAAACCTTTAACATTTACAACGGCGTGGGTAGAAATGGTAAATCGGCATTGGTTACACTTATGTATAAAATCCTAGGGGATTATACAGGAAATGTTCCTATTACGCTTATTACTCAAAAACGAGGTCTCATCGGCGGTACATCGTCAGAAGTCGTAAATCTTCGCGGGACACGATATGCGGTTATGCAAGAATCTTCCAAAGGAGATCAAATCAATGAAGGTATAATGAAAGAATTGACAGGAGGAGATAAAATTACTGCAAGAGGGTTGTATAAGGACGCTGTTACATTTGTTCCACAATTTAAACTAGTCATGATGACGAATAATTTGTTTGATATTAAAAGTAATGATGATGGTACTTGGCGTCGTATTCGTATTTGTGAATTCCTCTCTTTGTTTACAGAGGATCCAGTAGAAGGAGATAAAGAAAAACCTTATCAATTTAAAGTAGATAAAAAAATTGATAAAAAATTTGATATTTGGGCTCCCGTATTTATGGGAATGCTCGTTGAAAGAGCATTCAAAACCCAAGGTATCGTGGAAGACTGTGAAATGGTACTAGCGTCATCTGCTCAATATCGTGCTGACCAAGACTATTTGGCGGAATACGTGAAAGACCAAATTGTGGAGAATCCTGTGAAAACTATTCTAGTGAGTGATTCGAAAAAGCAGTTTAAACTATGGTACGAAAATCATCACGACAAAAAGACCATGCCTAAACTTAAAGAAATTGAGAATTATGTTTCCAAGCGATTTGGTAAACCAAAGGGTAACCCAAAAGAATGGGAAGGCATTGGATATAACATTGCAGATTTTGAAAGTATTCCTGAATAATCCGTTATCATATATTCATATAGATATCCTGTGGTAAGTTATTGATACCATATTTTATTCCCTTATACACAGTATTGGTGGCGGGATAAATTAGCATAGGATAAAGTAGTAAAAAAATTAAAATTCCTATATTTACAGGATTCATTATTTTTGGCGTATTTGTACTGGGATCTTTGGTTACACATAAGTAAACAATAATACCCAAAAACATGGATGCATATAAAATATGTAATCCTATTTCCCAACCTTGTTCGGTATTGATCTCTTGCTGTTCATAAAATGATTTTCGTTGATTTAAATGAACATCATCTTTGTACAAGTCTATTTGTTCATTTACAATTTCTATTTCCTTATTGATTTTTCTTATATGATCCTTTACGGTATATGCATACAAATTTTGTTTTTGCATAGTATCCATATCTTGATTAATGTCGGAAAAAATATCATTTATTTCTGATTTATATATATTTGATTCTACCCGCGCTCTAGGATACCCAAATCGTTTTCCTGCGGCAATTGCCTCCGAAACACATTTATCTTTACTAACAGTCATTGCACGTAATTCAGATTCTAAAAATTCTATTTCAGTTTCAAGATCGGTTCTAGTTTGATCATATTGTAATATGGTTTTTTCTTTAGTTTTGATTACACTATCTCTTGCTTTAAGTTCCTGCTTTAATTTTTTTAGTTGAATTTGCAATTGTTTAATGATTTTATCTAACTTAATTTCCTGTTCCTTTAACTCTTTTAAATACATTTTTTCTTGATCAGATAATTCAACAAGATATTTATCTTTTTGCCTTTTTAATCTAAGCTTATCCTGCTCTTTTTCATTTTTTAATTCTACCCTACATTGCGCTAATTCACTTGATAAATCAGATACCTTACCATTACACTCAGTTATAGTAGAAGAAAATGTAGATAATTGACTATTATAAACAGCAGCTTGATCTGGTGCAGTTGGATTAGGATATTGCAAGGGTTGTTGCGGATCAGGACAACTAGTCGAATTTACATTGGTAACTGGTGCAGGTGCAGGTGCAGCTGCAGGCGCTGCATCGTCTTTCTTCTTCTTCTTTTTTTTACCAAATAATTTTAAACCTTCTCTACCACGTGGTTGATATAATGGTTTAAATAAATTCAATATATCCTCTAACATTAATATCTATATTATGCATAGATATTAATTAAAATTTAGATTTACTTAGCAACGATTTATTTTTACTGTTGTATGGTTTAATGGTAGCGAAACTTTCTGATGTTTTAGAACCAAATTTAGGACCAAAACTATTTGACCCACAAGCATTACCATCATCATCATCATCATCATCATCATCATCCGGGCCGCTAGGTGTGGTGTGTTTTGGTTTTGGAAAGTTATACTCGTCATAATTTGCACTACTTCTATGATACATATCTACTATTTTTCCATATATATGATATATCATAAGTAACGTAATGAATACACACATTAATTTTGCTATATTCGCTATAGAAGGTACAAATTTCCCTAAAACACCAAAAAATAATATTATAACTAAATAAAAAGACATCATTTTAAATAATTCCATTTGAGCGTCATACTCCTTACTTTGATTGATATTTATATCCGCCATTCGTGCTTTATTTACATCATCTTGTTTTACAATACCTATATTATAAGCTGAATTTTCTAATTGAGTGTCTAAAACATCTAAAGTAGTATCCTGTAAAGCTTTATTACTCGTTGCTTGCGTATCATTATTAATGGCCACTTCATAGGCTCCAAGTTGAGCTTGTTGTGTTGCATTTATAGTATTTGTAATTGAATTCATTTCATTCAACAACTGCGTTCTTCGTGCCGGATTAGTGGTCGCAGTTTGATTGTATGCGGTCTCTAATGTAGTATAATTATCTTGTAATTGCGTTAATAATGTAGATGCATCATTTTGAAAATCCATCATAGTATTTGCATCATCACTTGGCATTTATACTATAATAACATATATTTTTACTGATTATATATAAAATAATTTAAAAATTCTAATATGATCGGTATTAAATTATACTTCATTACTACTAAAACTAATGATAAAGATCCTAATCCTATTGTTAAAGGTTTCAATACACCCTTACTATTTAAAGCAGGTATTATACTAAACGCTATTAATACTATAAATAACCCTATACATAAAGCTACAAGTATCCACAAAACATAGTGATATCCATTTTTTTCTGATATAACAGAAGCATCATCATTTAAAATATCCATTATACTAACTAAAGAACCTCCACCTCCACCACTTTTATCACTAGAAGAACTAGTAAATCCTTCAGGAACCGTTACTTTAGTACCTAATACGCTATATGAATTTTCATCATCGTCATCCCCACTAGTAGCGTCAGTTTCGGAAGCGGGAGTAGGAGTAGGAGTTAATAAATTTGTTATTTGAATAGTAGCATCATCCGACGTCATAATTCCTTGTGTGAGTTGACCCTGTAAAATACTATATGAATCCAATGTATCTTTATCATTTATAGTATAGTTAATACCATTATAGTTTACACTAGCAGGGAGTTTCTGATTCATAATACCTACTATTTCATTACCATATTCTTCTTCCATGGTCGTTAATCCTTCCTTAGCAGCCGCCTCTTGAGTTTCACCGGTTCTATTTATTATACTAGAAAATGCTGGTATAACTGTATTTTTAATATAATTATTTGCATTAGGTAATGCACGAGAAGTATACTTACTAATCTTACTTTGTGTATCTGTTTCTAAAGATTTACATATAAAACCTGTTCTTGTATGTACAATGTAACCATTATTGCGATAACCATACCACAATTGTCCATAAAATCCCCCTGTTACTGATTCTGGACAACCTCCTGTAATATTTCGCACATCCCACGTATAATTCTCAGGATGTGATTGATAATAATTTGCCGAAACATTACCTTCACTGCGATTTTTATCCTTCACAACGGTCATGTTTTTACGATTGTCTGATTCTAAATAACCTCTATTTGGATTTTTTATTTTTAAAACAAGAGGTTTCCAAAATGTAGTGTAATTCCGATATGGATCTTCTGTTAAAGGTAACACACTATTTAATGTAGCAGTTTTCTCACCACAATATACCTTTGCTTTCCAATAAAAAGTAACACTCGTGCCTATTATTTCAAAACCAGCACAATGTGCATTAGTAGCACACCAGTGTTTTGCGTCTTCTAACTGAAAAGTTGCTCTTTTCATTATTTGATTCCTATTGCTTTTATATTGTTTACTATTTCTACAAACACGTGAACCAGCATAACTTATCAAACCATCAATATTATTATCTTCATACATTAACAAATTATATGCTATATGTTGCATGGTACCTTCATGAGTAACATATCCTACATTGCCTACATATATATTTGTATTTACTATACCAGTATTCCAAACCTTATATAAAGCATTACATCTCCGAAGTTCACCAGGAAGCCTTTTACCCCATCCATAACTATGATGCCGAGTATAAGGATAATCAGACATTTCGCTACAGGTAACATTATAATTTTGTGTATACGTAGTATATTCACTACAAGGGTTTACTTGTGGAGTATTGTTCCATTCTATGGTAGTTACGTTTTCATATACAGGCGCCGGTCTCATGGGAGTAATGTTTTCATGTAAATCTCTTTTTTTATGTTTTTTCTTATGATGATTTAAAGAACGAAATGATTCTACTAGTTTACGTGTAGTGACTTTCCGATTTTTTACATAATAATATTGTACTCCTTGTGTATTATTATCATTAGTATCATTTTCTCCTACTGGTATACCTTGTCTAACATCTTTAGAGGTAACATTAAATACTCCATCTGATTCTGGATAAAATAAATCTTCTGCGTACTCATACACTTTAAGTCCATTTTCGTATCCTGGTTTTATTTTTACATCGTAGTTATCACGATTATGCTTAAAAGCGGCAACTTTACTTTCTGTACAATTACTTGGATTAGCAGTAACCTTATTACCCACTTTACTTGTAGCATATGTAGTGTTAAATCCCTTTCCACCAGTTAAATTACTATCTAAATCAACATCGCTTACATAACATTTTACTACAGGTGAGTTGATTCCGGCATTATCAATCACAAGTTTTACAGTTTTATATCCACTTTGTGTTGCTACCTTACAAGCTATAGGAGCGACCGTTTTCCAATCGCTTGTATACCAAGCATCTAAAAAAACAAACTTCTCCCCATTTCCTACATAAAATCCATCGCTACCACCTATTTTAATAGGCGTGAAATCCATAAACTCAGATATATATACTAAACTTCCTTCTGCGCCACATGCAGTTAACGTATGATTAGTAATAGATTTACCTTTGTATAAACTTGCTCCTCCCTCTTTCACTTTTAGGTCATTTATAGTACCAATATCACTAAGGACTGTTACATCCGCAGGACAATCACTATTAGGTACATCAGAGAATCGTGTATATTGATCATTATCGGTACCTCCATCTAAAGACCATTTACTTCCTACGCCACCACTAACCTTTCTAGCAACACCACTTTGGGTTATATATACATATTCATGACCAACTTTAACTAATTGATTATTTAATTGAGAATGTTTTCCGTCATACAGGTTTGTTTTTGCATTAGCATCTCTTTTTATATATTTATTTGCAAGTTCTGCGTTTTCATTAGCACTAGTTCTATACCTATTTGCATTATCTAATATATTTTCTGCATCTTTTATTGAATAAGATTGTGGAATCGGCATTTTGTCTGTTATTATAATAACAGATAAAATATTTACATGATAGTTGTAATACACGCAACTCCTAGTCCTAGAGCGACTATAGCCCATACAACCGATTGATATTGGTATTCCGTATAGGTAACTTTAGAATCCTTCATTTTTTCTAAAGAAGTATCTATATTTTCAATTTCACCATTTAATATATTAAACTGATTAGTTAAATCACCAGTTGTATAAGTCATTGTAGTAGAATTATGATCTATATTATTACTAGTGGTTGTATGTTCCGTATCCAAATCTGAGTATTGCGATTGTAAACCCGTTATTTGAGTAGCAGTATCCGTATAATTATCCATAACCATAGAATTACTGGTCATTCCAGGATCACTATCTAATTGTTCTTGTCTATCGGCAAGATCGGGTTTAATACCATCTATACTATCTTGCATACCACTTTCTGCACTAGTCTCTAAACCTTCTAAATAACTTCCTGTATTCGTTAATAGCACAACAAAAATGAGTCCTCCTAATAAAATCATACATGTTTTTTTATCCATATATATATTACAACTTTTTTTTACCAAAATGTCCTATTAAACCTATAGCTAAAACAGTTACTAGCGACCAAGATATAAATTGATACTGATACATATCTTTTTTGACTACAGAATCTTGAAGCATTGCATCTACACTTTGATCCTTGTTCATCTCTTGAACTATATAAAGATTTTGTTTTTCTAGACTAGTTATCATTTTATGTATTTTATCATTAGTGTCTTTATCCCCTTTTATGCTTTTTAAAAAAAGTATAAAATCTTTATTTACACGTTGTAATTCGTATATAAGTGCGGGATTTACGGTATTTTTTATACACTGACGCTCTTTATTCATAGAATAATTTCCTGTAGGTATACTAGAATATTGTTTATGCGTTAAAGTAAGTATAGGACTTTTACATGAAGCATCACGAGACTTCCAAGAATTATGCGTATATTCATGCTTATATCCTTCTATATCTACCCAGGCCATATCTTTTGTATCTGCATTTTGTATGTTATTACCATATATATTACACATGGGCGCAGAAGCTATTTCACTTCCTTCCCTCGTATAAGCATATAATTCATTTCCTTGACGTAATGCATCGGTAGGACAAGAATTGTCTATAGTATTAGTATCCTCTTTATCCGTAAAAGTAATCAAAAAACCATACTCATTTACATAACTAGTAAAATTAGTTAATTCATTATAAAACAATTTATTAAGATATGGCGTATTTTCATTTAAATATTTATTATTATCTAACAATTGCTCTTGTATTTTCTCTAATATAGTATATTGTTTTAATTGATATGCTTGTATTTCATTGCTAATTTGTTTATTTGTTTCTATATTCATATGCTATATAAAGATAGAAAAATATAATTAACTGCCTACTTTGTATACAACACCTCCCGCTATACATATACCTACAATTTGCATTAAAAATCGTACGCTAGTTTGTGTATACTGTGTTTGTTTATCATTTTTTAATTGATCCGATGCATTTGCCGACTGTAATAATTTATTGTATTCAATTTTTTTGTTTGTTAATTCTTTTTTTAATTTTTCTAAAGTTTTAATCTGTTTTAACAGCGTTGCATCATTTTCTTTTGCATCCTTATTTATGCTATTTTTTAAAAACTTTACGGAATTTCTATTCACTATAAGGTTTTTATTTTTTTCACTTTGCGCAACCTTATATTTATCGTTTGTAACATACATGTTATAGTCATTGTAGTTTTTTGTCCATTCATCTAATGCTGTAGTAGAATCTGATTTTAAATTAGTAATTTTACTTTTATATTGATTTGGTCCGTGTGGTAACAATAATGGTAGATTCTTCTTAGCATCATTAGGGTCCAACATCTTCATATTAAAAGGATTTACTTCATAATCCGCGTTTCTTAATCTTTTATAATAATCTTGTGATTCACGCGCCATATATTATATATATATAGTATTTTACTATTTACACAATCTATAATAATCTGATTCTATTGCGGTCATACTAGGACGCGTGATTTTACATAATTGTCCTGGTCTAATACCCAATACAACAGCGACAGGATCAAATCGACTAATTTCGGGATATTGACTTTCAGATTTAATATTATATCTTTTACTAATTTCTGTTTTATCTACTAGTTCATGCTTAGGTACATAAGTATGTTTTAATATATTAAATCGCAAACGATTGATACACAAAATATTAACATATATATTCTTAACCAACCAAATCTTCTCTAAATGTTTTTCTAATGTATCATTTGGATCTGATTTTGTAATAATAAGCAATTCATCTTTTTTATCTAAAATTTCTTCTACATCAAACAACTCTTCTACCATATCATCTACATTCTGCGGTCTTAATCCTTTTACTAAATTATACTTAATATATATTTTTCCTTTTGATTCATCTACATTAAGCAATAGTAAGTCCAATTGTTCATTTTTATTCATTGCATTTACTTCTGTTATACTAAA
>MDTG01215626.1_pt1 | contig 12916 bp, 12 predicted proteins | sample 811421 | NCBI WGS metagenome assembly MDTG01 (sample SAMN05326645, study PRJNA326480) | marine metagenome | isolation source: seawater | place: Pacific Ocean: South East | collected 2011
CAATTGGGATTTTAGATACAGCAAATGAACAAGTAGCAACCTTTAGGGCATATGTAGGCGCCCTACAAAATAGGCTTACTTCTGTAATGGCAAACCTTACTGCGCGCAGTCAACACCAATTGATAGCAAAAGGGCGGATTGAAGATGCTGATTACGCCGAAGAAGTAGAAATTTTAAGCAGGCAACAAATACTATCTTCTGCCGCATCACAAATGCTTGTGAACGCGCAACAATCAAAAGCAGCAATTCTCAGTTTAATCTGACTCTGAACCCTTATCAGCAGTCATAACATCGCGTTCTTCGCTTCTGGGAAGCTACAGTAAGCGATCTGAAGCTTGATTTTGGGGCAGGATAGGATAATTAGGTTGGTCTTTCCAAAGTTTGCTGCTGGATGTTAATTGGTTTTTACGGCGTCGGCGTTCGGTGGTGGATTTGATTTTACACAAGAGTTCAATCAAACAATGGCTTTGTGTTCACCATCTTTGAATATCAACGAGATTGGCCTCCCATTATCACACAGAATTTCAGTGGCGGTAAAAATGTATTTTTTTACAGTATGACACCACTATCATACCCAAGTTCAGGTACCTACGAGTCTACGCCCCTTTTCCACTCCCCTGCCGAACTTATAGTCGCTTGCTCCTACTCGGATCAGGTGTGCATCCGATAGACCACTATCATTTGTTATTCGAGTATCATCCCAAAGATCACCAAAATGACCACAACCATGTTTTGAGCAAAGTTGGCGCTTTAAAAGTGATGTGTTTAATGTACTTTTCATAAAAACTGTGCGATAAATATGCGATAAAAAATGCAAAAGCTCACATCTTAGAAATCGCAATAGGTTCATCTGCTAGTTGTCATGCTTGCCTTAGGGAAGACGCGTCAATCTGCAAGCTCGTCGGATTGATAGGTATAACGACTCATTGGTTTATACCTCAGAACCAGTACAGCTAGGGTAAGTATGAAAATCGCGCCAGCTTCAAGCAGCAAGAATGTCATATCCATATCTTTGCCCTGCAGGATAATCAGTCTTGCAATGGCAGTCATCGCAATGAAAATTGGAAGTGTAATTGGTATGCGATTGCTCACAAAGAATATACCAATCATTCCCAGCACCTCTGTAAAAATGAAGAGTAAAAGGAGATCAGCCAGTTGAACGGTACCTTTAAGATATATTTGCCAAATTTCCTCGAGTGTGGCGAAGACTGTCAGTAGTGCAATAACTACCAGCAACACTTTTTCAGCGAACTTTATTGCTCCAGCGACTTTTGTTCCTGTACTTTCAGACATATCTTCCCATAATTTAGTCTAGGTCCTGACACAAATAGCTCATCTGTTTTGAATGCGAAGACCGATTAATTTATAAATATAAAATTATTACGAATTGAGAATATTTACAAATAGCGCTTATTTGCTGTTTCCGCAATATTCTTTTTATATATTGTATGTATATTTCTCAGAATCTCAAATAGTACTGTAAGGTTCATAACACACGGCGGGTTGGTACTCCCCCCCAATCGCAGCCAACAGAGTGTTTCGGATAAGAATGGTGCTCCGTCGGGCTACTGACGGAGCATTTTCTCACAGGAGATCAAAACATGTTTCGCGGTGCTTACGAATCGATAATGGACAGCAGATATAATCCATTGGCAAACATTCAAGACGTAACGACCCGTCATTTAGTCATGCAATTGCTTGCTTGGATGTGGTGTATCATCTTTTCGATGTGGATGGGGTCCATCCTAATATTTGGCATCAGTGCAGCTGTTCATGCAATTTTGATTGCTGGCGTGTTCATCACTGCAGCAACCTTTGAGACGGCTAGAAAAAAACCAGGCTATTTTGGTTCTTTGGGACGTGCTAGTAGCGGTGAACACGAATAGTTTATAAATCTGTCGCTGCGGCATAAAAATTTACTCAATGGCGTACGAGGTGTCTGTACCTCCCCTAAACGCCTCATACTGGTATTGGTAATATCAAAACAAAGCTGTATTTACCACATAAAAATACTAGACTTTAATTTAGGTCGTTTTGTTTCTCTTCTTGCTGTCATTTATGGTTTTCCTATTTGTAACTTTTTACAAAAGAGTTTACCTCCCAGGATTATCTCACAGGCTTTCCAATAAAATGGTCATTCCCATAATTCAGGGAACTGAGAGTCAATCATGTTAGCCAACTGAGACTTCTATTGGTGTCGGTTTGTACCCGTTACATGGATTATGTATTTGAGGGCAGTTCGATAATACAGCTAAAACGTTACATTCCGCGCGAAGCTTTACATAACTGCCAGGTTTGAGCTTGACTTCGGCAACACCCGCTGAACCATCATCCAGAACAGGTACGCTCATAAACCAGTTGATGTTGGGCACAATTGCCTCGATACCCATTCCATGCCTAGCGAGTTCATGAGTGAAGTTGTCGTAACAGGATTCATGGGTAACAACACCATAACGATGCAAATTGTTTGGGTTGCTGCAACATCCATATATTGTGTCATGTTTCCCAATGGTGTCTTTAACGACAGTCATAAGAGCCTTACCACTATCAGAGTAGAGAATAGTGCCCTCTCCAACGTAAATATTGCCTTGCACTTTCACAGTGTTGGTCGCTGAATAGCGGTTTTCCGTATTGTCAGCATCGTAGCACAGGAAGTCCACCGCTTGTTGGCCGTGAGTGTCTGTAATTGTGAGAACTTGACCTTTTTTTACTATCCCAGACCACGGGTGTTTTGCGCTGACCCTGCAAATTTTGCTGGACATCTCTGACCTCCAGATTGTTCCAAATACTTATGAAAAGCAGTATTGCCTAATTGTATCACCAACAACTTCGCCTGCCCAGTTTCTCAGCTTTAACTTGTCGAAATCAGCAGGGCTTTTGTGCATCTCGATCACAAAACTTTCTAACTTATTGATAAGACCCGAAACAACGACGCATTTTTTTATGCCGGCAATTGGTCTCATCGACTACCGTATCAATTTTTCAATGCACTCACGCATATCTTAGAAACTCGTATAATATCCAGACCAGCCATCTGGTTTCTGACTTCTATCCAGACTTTTAGAATATATCTTAAGTATGGTATTGTAAGAAGTTATAGTTTCCAGCATTACCGATACCCGCTATGATTCTGTAAAAATAATGTTGATGTTTTTTGTCTGGATTATTGGTCTGAATGGATTAGGGCAAATTTCTTCGAGTCAATTCATTGTAAATGGTACTTCCGATCACTTGATTACCAGTGGCGTCATAATGGCCACCAGGAGCGCGCAGTGGTCGTCCACTTAAATTTGATTGGCGATGGAGAGTTGGAAGCAGATCAATGATAAAAAAGTCATAACCGTCTTTGGTTGAAATTGGTAACCCATTAATAAATTTTTTGTATCGGCGTTTGTTTTTGAGTGCGTCATGTGTTGACGGGAATATTACAAAACCGACTTTAAAGCCCCGTTTGTTTGCGGTTTTCACTGCGGCTTCCATTATCTTATGCTGGAGGTTTTTAACTGTAGTTTTTGAATAAGTTCGCCATGATTGTAGTATCAAAACGTCAAATAACCACGCATCTAGCCGAAATAGCGCTGCTTTTATGAGACTTATACTATACGGGAATTTGATTTTAGATAATTGAAAGTATTCATCTCCAGAATGGTGAGCCTTGACAGTTTCTGAGTTAAATGTTTTCGGAATTTCTCTTAACTTGAGCGTATTAGAACTTTTTTCAAAATAGAAATACGGCTTGATTGAGTTTTTTTTGTTGGGGCAACAGTAGAACAACCAAGATGCAGCTTGATTTCTCCGAAGCATTTCTTGATATATGCCAAATAAAACAACATTTTGATTTCTTGGAGCCGATAGCCCTAGATCTGGAAGTATTCTGTCCAACATTAAATAAGCTTGGTCTGATCCGTATCCGCCTACTCCAAAATTAGCAACCTTACAACCAAGCTCGCTCTGCAGAATGTACGACCAGGCTTGGCCATCTTCTACCTCGTCAGCATGGGCGAAGCTGTCGCCAAAAATATAAACACATGGTTTCGTGGAGGTTGAGTCAGAATTCCTTGGAGCTGGCCTTGATTGCCGTGGACCATATTTTTCAATCCAACCAAGTTCACTATCGTTTTGGTAAGAGAGTCCGTCAAAAATATTTTGAGGATACCCATAGACATTCTTGATCAAGAGGTGAGAAGCACCAAAACACAAAATCTCAAGGAATATAGCCAGGAAAAGAATCAGAGCTGAATAATGAATACCGTTTTTAATCCAAGTCATATTTGTGCAAATAGCTTTCAGTGAGATTTGTCGGCTGCTTTTCCTTGTAAAGTAGAAAGTTTCCAATAACCAAGAGATCTAATTCCGTTCCCATAAAGCATCTGTACGCATCACGCGGATCACATACAATTGGCTCCCCTCGAACATTGAATGATGTATTTATTAGAATAGGGCACCCAGTGATTTCATAAAACTTTTTGATTAGTCTATAATACTTAGGATTTGTATGCTCGTTTACAGTCTGCACACGCGCTGAGTTGTCGACATGAGTCACGGCCGGTATCTCTGACCTGTCTATGTTGAGAAGATCAAAACCTGATAATTCCAAACGATTATCTTTAGCGGCCCGCTTTTTGCTATCTTGTATTTCGGCCACCAATAGCATGTATGGACTGTCGGTCATAAGTTTAAACCACTCTGACGCATGTCTTTCCATTACACTAGGCGCAAAGGGTCTAAAACTCTCTCTATATTTTATCTTCAAATTTAGTTGCCTTTGCATGGTTTGTGATCTTGGATCGGCCAAAATACTTCGATTACCGAGTGCCCGAGGACCAAATTCCATTTTACCTTGCATCCAGCCAACAGCTTTGCCCTCGGCCAACTCGTTTGCTACGATTTCAAGAAGTTTGGTCTCGTCAAGTTCTAGAAAATTCGCTTCGCAAAATTGAAGTTCTTTTCTGACCTCATCGTTTGAAAAACTTGGACCCAATAGTGAGCCAAACATGCCATCACTACTCTGGTGCACTTTTCGTTTTTTCTTAAAGTGGAGGTGCCACACAGCCAGCGCAGCTCCGATCGCGCCGCCCGCGTCTCCTGCTGCAGGTTGGATCCAAATCTTTTCAAACACTCTTGATCTGTTAATCATGCCATTTGCAACGCAATTTAGGGCTACACCCCCAGCAAGACAGAGATTTTTGCAGTTTGTGTCACGAGCAATTGATTTTACCAATTTCAAAACAATATCTTCGGTAACTTTCTGAATAGATGCGGCCAGATCCATCTCACGCTGAGTGATTTCGGTCTCCATTTCACGAGGTTCTCCACCGAAGAGGTCATGAAACATATTGGATGTCATTTTCAGGTCGGAAGCAAAACTGAAATATTTCATGTTCAGTCTAAAGCTCCCATCATCTGCAATGTTTATTAAATTTTCTGTAATTAAATCTGCGTACTTTGGGCTCCCGTATGGCGCAAGCCCCATTACTTTGTATTCACCCGAATTAACTTTAAAGCCAATGTAATATGTAAATGCGGAGTACAAGAGACCAAGTGAGTGGGGAAACTTGATTTCTTTCAAAACACTCAAATTATTATTGTTTCCAATCGCCACTGATGTGGTTGCCCACTCACCTACACCATCAAGCGTAAGGACGGCTGCCTTTTTAAATGGTGAAGGAAAGAACGCACTTGCAGCGTGCGAAAGGTGATGTTCCGAAAACATTATTTTTTGGCTTAAATCAACGTCTTTACCAAACAGATCCGATAATTGATCTGAGATAATTTTTTTGAGAAACAACTTCTCCTTTATCCAAATCGGTAAAGCTGCAGAGAAGCTTTTGAAACCCTTTGGGGCAAATGCAAAGTACGTTTCTAACAATCGTTCAAATTTAGTAAACGGCTTCTCATAAAAAACAATACTCTCCAAATGTGAAGGTAGGATGCAGGCGGAATTCAGACAGAACTTAATAGAATGGCTTGGGAACGATGGGTCATGTTTTATACGGGTAAATCGCTCCTCTTGAACTGCGGCGATAATTTGGCCATCCCGGATCAGGCAAGCTGCACTGTCATGATAGAATGCGGATAAACCAAGAATATACATCTCAAACTCTTAGAAGAGAGTATAAATAAATGGAGCGTATACAGACCCTTGCGCTCCGATCAGCAAAAGGCCGATCATGGCAATGATTAGTACAATTGGTAAAAGCCAGAGTTTCCTTCTTTGCTTTAAGAAAGATACGAACTCAATCAGTATGTTTAACATCAAACACCAACTTTAATACTGCCGTTGAAATTGGCAACTCGAAGGCTGTGAATTATCGCACTCTGTCCAATAACTTGATTTCAATTCACCTCTAATTGCTAGTTCGTCTCTAGAAACTAGTCTGAAAAACAGACCGATGGGAACAAAAATTACAACAAATAAGACCAATAAAACCAGTGGACGAACAATAAGGCCAAGCATGAAGCCTAGTTTCATCCAAGCTCTGTTGAATGGTTTCAAAAAATGTGGCCAGCGGATGGCGGTAATTATAGTCAACGACGCCATCAGTCCAAATAAAACAGTTGGGATTATGGAAAACCTGGCAAAATACAGTGCGGAAATTGCGAATATTGTGGAGAGTAAAAATCCGAACTTGCGGTTCGAGGGTAATTGAATCACGTCCATTGTACTATCTGCTCGAATTATGTGACCGATGATTATGCGCTTTTGTCAGAGCATTCTGATTGGCAAATGTGCGGAATTTCTAAACAAATATCAGCAAAATTAGTTTGGAATTTACTGTAGTGTGAAAGGCCCGGGTGTCAATCAGCAACTTTCAAGTGAAAATGGTGTATCCGTGAAAGCCAGTAATCAAGCGGGGCAAATTGAAAGACTGGGTGAGATCAGCAGGTTTCAAACTTTGCAAAATAGTTATTGCCTTCAATGCCATACTTTCAGATAACGAAATTGGTGATCTCTATCTGGAGGTTGTTCCAATATCGCTCGGGTCGACTAGGCAGCGCCGCAGCAGATTTCGCGGCTTTTGCCTCCGATTTCGTACGCGATGATCCTTCAATTTTCTGCTTGTGAAACCGATGCAGAAGATCGGGCGGGATCACACAGGAGATGTGAAGGGTTTCGTTTGTAAAAGTGTACCGAAGACGTTACCCCGCCAAACCATAGCACATCAAACTCTTGTTCAAGAATTTTAGTCTATAAGAAACAGTCACTTGAGTCACGGCCCACGAACCTTGATTCTTTCTGAATAGTGCTTAATAAGAAATTCCACGTTTAGTCAAGGCAAATCCAAGTATAAAAACTCGAGATGTTCGTCGATTTTATAAGATAATCACTGACAACCAAAGCGCAAAACCTGTCTACAATTTTGTCTACAGTCCGGATAAAGGTTCGAGGTTCAAGCGCCGGTGTTACTCAAGCCATTTTTGTGTTAGGTATGGACACATGTTAGGTGCCGCGGCAGGTTCACGGGGCTTGGAGCTTCGCGGCACAGTAAAACTAAAAAAAACCGATGACGTAAGTCCCCGTAAATCTGTTACTACCACCCAACATGATCAATGATCATTTGCGCTTCCAGATAAGAGTCTGCTAATTCCTCAATGGGCAGGTTATCCTCCTTGAATTTGCCCCATACTTTAAGGGTATCGGGCAGTTCAATATCGCTTATGACCGGATACTCGTAATTGATGGAGGCATAAAGTTTCTGAGCCTCTTCTGAAACAAGAAATTCAAGAAAACTCTCTGCCTCCTTGCGATTTTTGGAATATTTTGCGATCCCACCGCCAGAAATGTTGATATGCGCACCGCGGTCATTTTCTGCCTGGTTGGGTATGATAATATTGACCGACTCCGCCCATTGTCTCTCTTCGCTATTGGATGAATTGATAAGCTTCCCATAATAATAATGATTAACAATTGTGATGCCGCATTCTCCTGCATGAATGGCTTTAATTTGAGCCCTATCATTGCCACGCGGCGATCTGGCAAGGTTAGAAACCAGCCCTTCTGCCCAAGCTTTGGCTCCATCTTCGCCGTTTGCGGCAATTATGGAGCTAAGCAAGGCACGATTATAGACGTGGCTACCCGGGCGAGAACAAACCAAGCCTTTCCACCTCTTATCCACAACATCTTCAAATCTCTTGATATGGTCCTGATTTTCTAGCTTTTTACTTACAGCTATTATACGTGATCTCTTGGAAAAGCCAAACCAGGTATTATCAGAACTCCGAAGGTGTTCTGGAACGGCAGCCAGCAACTTATCTGATGCAAAAGTAGAAAACAGATCTTTATCGGCGTATTGACGCAACCGGCCAATATCAACCGTCAGCACAACATCAGCAGGGCTTGCCTCGCCCTCTGCAAGAAGTCGTTGAACCAATCCTTTTGATGCATACACAACATTAGTTTTTATGCCTGTTTTTTCAGTAAACGCTTTTAAAAAAGGTTCGATCAAAAACGGCTGTCGATGAGAATAGATATTAAGTTCTGCCGCCAAAGTAGCTTGAGTTTGCCCGAGGCAAGTAAATAAAAATATTGCAGCCAGTAAAAATTTAGGATGTTTGCTCATTGATTTTTCGCTCATAAAATGATTGCCGTTCTTGACGCGGTTTTAGTTTTTTTGACCGTTGCAAACTATTTAAAGCCAGCTTAAAAGGCTCGAAATAAAGATGCGCCATGCTCTGTTTTGAGCCAAATTGTGTTTTAAGGCCAAATTTATGGGAAGCTTTCTCAGAAAATGCCAGAGACCCAAACATTAGGTCCCATATCGCAAACGCCACACCAAAATTTTTGTCAAAGTGCTTTTTTTCCGTAGAATGATGGATTTGATGTTGTCCTGGTGAGATGAAAATGCGCTCGAGAATTTTGGGATATCTGATTTTAATGTGTGAGTGGCGCAAATTTGATCCCAAAGAATGGAAAATAACGACGCCTACACTGGCACCGAAGACCGTTACCAAATCAACCTTATTTCCGAACAAAAAAATAAATGAGGAGATGGCCACACCCTGAACGATTGATGTTCGCAATATAAATATTACACCTTCAATTGGATGTGTGCGAAATATTGTAAACGGTGTCATAGTTTCTGCGCTATGATGGACTTGGTGAAAAGCCCAAAGAAAGGGAATTTTGTGCATTAGGCGATGCACAAAAAATCGAGAGAAATCGTCAAATATGAAAAAAAACGCTGTGAATAAAATCGCAACCATGCCGGCTGGCATAGCATGAAATGCGAGCGGTTGAATGAGCGTTTGTTCGTGTAGCAAATTGTACAAAAATGTTGAAATCGTGAGCTGACTCACAACCGAAGCTGCGCCGGCAGACATTATAATCCGATTGATCAATATAATCTTAAAGTCAGCCAGGCTCGATTGACTGAACCAAACGCGCTTGTCAAAAATTTTTTTTATAGCTGTTTTTGGTAATGTTTTTTCGACGAAATACAGCCATAACAATCCTATTACTAAAGCAGAAACCAGGTAACCAACAAAAACACGTTTCTGAGGATTTACCACCTCATTGAACAAACTCAAAAAGTAGTCAGTAAAGAGCTCTGGCATGAAATATTCTTCCAAAATTAGATAACCGAGGGTTTAGAAGAGGCAAGCTTTAAGCCTGCCTCTTAAGCTTTCTTTAGTCGTTTTCTGCGTAACCCGAACCGCCCAGTTTAGCTGCGAGATCACTCATAGAACCCAACATATCATTGTTTCGAGCTTTAACTCCGAATTCATCAACCATAAGATTCTGAATTTTCAGCATATGAAGCTGGTAGGCTTCAAGGCTTGATGCCTCGTCTTTGACATAATTACCGTCAGCAGACACATCAACCACCTGAGAAAGGTTAGGCAACCAAGGTCCGTAACCCATCAGACTTGTTAACTTTTGCGCTACCGAGCTACGATCAGTTTTTCCGGTTTCAAGAGCCAACGCGAAGCCCTTCAACTCGCCCCAATGTTTCACGTATTTGCCAAACATTTTAGCGTCATTCGCATTGTCCTTCATCTTTTCAAGGTCTTTGTATACCGACCCTGCATATTTAAAGACTGCTTCAGCTATGACCTTCTCCCAATTGGAACAAATTATTTCAGCCTGTTTTAATATACCTTTGCTGCCTTTACGTTCATTCCAGCCAAGTTTCTGTCCGTCAGCGCTTGTGATGGTTTTGCGACCATCTAAGAACGCCCGTGTAACAGTTTCTAAGTAGTTAGTTTGTCCACCCTTGTCGAAACCAGAAGCATAATAAGCGTGGGCGTAAGTCATTTCTGTTCCCGCATCAACTACACCGTCTTTGTTATAATCTGCGGCTGCAAGGTTCTTCTTTTTCGCAACTTCATAGCTCTCACTTGGCGTAAGCATCAATGTATGTGCAGCAGCGCCCCAATATCCAAATGCTTCATCCCAAACATGCTCTTTACCTGTATACTTTGCGCCTTTCTTATAAGGTGCATCATTGGGTTTGGAGGCAGAACTCAGCTTTTCATCGCCCAAGTAGTTTGTGCATGCTTGATTGTAAAAGACTGCGCCCATTGCAAATTTTGAAATGAGCTGTGGGTAATTGAACCCGGTGTTTGGGTCAACACCTTTTGGCGCAGAAGCGGCCTTCGTGATCATAAATTGGATCACTTCTGCTCCAGTCATATTTCCTGGCCAGCCAATAACCTTGCCTTTGTATGTCTTTTTGACAAGTGTCTTTCCCTTTGAAAGTTCTTCGACTTTGGTCTGTTTGACAGGAAATTTGTCAGAGCTTTTTGGGTCAAGTATGGGAACACTGTCAGCGCCATTAAAATACATATTCATTTTGCTCATATCGCCAGATGACGCGGCCTTCTTAAGGCCGTTGTGAAGCATATGGCGAGCCATTTGCCCACCGTAGGATACAGATGTTTTTGAAGTCCCATCATAGCCTTTTAGAGTGATGGGAAAGTCTGCATAGACGTCATCAGAGGCCGATGTTGCGCCTGCACCAATCATAGAAGCGAAGGCTGTTAGTGTTGCAATTTTAATGAGTCGATTCATTGTCTTTACTCCAGAAGATTTAGACATTGTTTTCATATTTACTAAACGCAGCACCGTCTTTCGCAGTTCAATGGACGGTGATGTTTTCATAAACTCGATACGAAAATGAGGGCTTAGTTGCATCGAACGTTCTTGGATAAGCTCTGACGGGTCGTTCTAAGCCGTTGTTGAGCATTATCTTGAAAGTATGTTCAGATAGCAGAGCCTTAGATTGCAGCATTTCTTGCTTGTCTGTGCTTCGAATTTTGAAAACACAACGCTTGATAGCTTGACAGCACCTGCAGTTGCCTTGCTTTTTTTTCATTCGTTTCACATTCCTTAAAAAACGCTGTTGAGAATGATTTCTAGTATAAGTTTTACCATTATGCAACTAAGAATGATTCTTAGTTTACAAAATTATTTATCTTAGTTAAGAATCATTCTTAGTTATTCGAATTGGAGTTGAATTTATGGAAAAACAATTTCCAACTGCTGACTCGCAAGCTAGTAAGCGCAGGAACATCTGGGAATTATCAACGCATCACCATTGTTCAATTATTGGCACGTGCTTGACTATTGGTGAAGCTCGCGTAATTGGAAAAAAAGTTGGCGTACGATGCCCTAACTCGGAAGATTTGGACTCAACGATCCATTCTATCTTGGTTCGAGAAAGTGCAACAAAAACCACGGTGTCTATTCTGCTAAATAAGGCGTTAAATAAAAAATACGAAAATTCAATCAGAAGCTTTCGGAAATGCGGCTCTCCGCGAGAAATCTTAGGTTTGTGGAGAGAATCCTTTGATGTCGGTAATATCCCAGGCCCTTACTGGGCGGCCCTTAGTCATCCTGATATTGATTATGAAGCTACGATCAAAATTTATTCAGATGTCCATATGCTGTCTCATCTAGTTGGATCATCAAATCGAGCTGACATAGCCAGACTGTCTGAGCTTGAGTTTGAGTTGGCCGATGCACTAGAAAAAAACAAGTCGTTGATTGTTAAAAACCAGAAAAAACTCAACCAACTGCGTAATGAGATTGAGAGTAATCAGAGGACAATAAGTAGGCTGGAGAGAGAAAATTCCAACCTTAAAGTGAGAGTGTTTGTCGATTCGCCTTCTCAGTCTGTTGAAGAAGTCAACGAAGAATTCAGTCAAGGAGTTCTGTTATCTGGGGAGAACTATACTGCTTTGCTATCTGAACACGCTCAGAGCGGCTCGAAAGTTGTTCGCCATAATCTTCGTCTTGTCGATGATGTCGAGAGACTCTATACCGAAAAAAGAGCACTGAAATCTATGTTGGAGGTGAAACGGGATGAATTAGAAATTCTCCGCGCTGAATTACACTCGGCAAACAGCTTCATTCAGACTTTTATAACAAAAAATGATGCCCATGTCCCAAAGTGCAATTTATTTGGAAAATGTATTCTTTACATCGGTGGTCGTGAGGGCAACATCTGTCGTATGTGCGATTTGGTAGGTAAAATGAATGGCCGCCTGATCCACCACGACGGTGGTAAAGAGGATTCCCTCACAAAGTTAAAAGGAGCAATTTCTTCCGCTGACGCCGTAATTTTTCCCGTGGACTGCGTTAGTCATTCAAGTGCACTTGAGGCAAAAAAATTGTGTAAAAAAATGTTGAAACCGTTCATGCCGATACGATCATCAAGCCTTAGCTCACTGGTTGCTGGATTGGCCGAATTTAAATTTGATGAAAGTAATCATAACGCGGTGAAAGAGGCGGCTAATAAACCTTGATTTGGATGCATCTGCATGCCACATCCCCGTGCTTTTTGCCATAAACCTCGAGTTTGTGGCTCGTCAGTTCAAAACCCATCCTGTCCGCTATTTTCGATAAAAGCGCTGTTAATTCTTCGCTTTTAAATTCATGTATTTGGCCGTTTTGGGTATCAACCAGATGTTCGTG
>MDTG01262488.1_pt1 | contig 12914 bp, 12 predicted proteins | sample 811421 | NCBI WGS metagenome assembly MDTG01 (sample SAMN05326645, study PRJNA326480) | marine metagenome | isolation source: seawater | place: Pacific Ocean: South East | collected 2011
CTTCAAAGGTGAAATTGTATGGGACAAATCAAAGCCTGATGGAACTCCTAAAAAGCTTTTGGAATCTTCTAAGATTAGAAAGTTGGGTTGGAAACCTTCAATAGATTTCAATGTAGGGATAAGAGATACAATTAGAGACTTTAAAATAAATCTTAAGACTAAAAACATAAGATTATGATCAAAAATATAGTTTTTATTTCTGGCGCAGCTGGCTTTATTGGATTTCATCTTGCAAAAAGATTACTTAATGAAGGTATAGATGTTATTGGCCTTGATAACCTAAATGATTATTATGATAAAGAATTGAAATTAGCTCGGGCTTCAGAACTTAAAAAAAAATCCCAAAAAACGGGGGTTTTTTTTAACTTAATTCAGTCTGATTTAGAGAATTATTCAGCACTTGAAAAAGTGTTTAATGGTGAGAACCTGAATGGTGAGAAAATTCCTATACCTAATATAGTGGTAAACCTTGCGGCTCAAGCTGGAGTTAGATATTCTATTGAAAATCCTCATGCATATGTGCAATCTAATTTAGTTGGATTTGCAAATATTCTAGAAATTTGTAGATGGAGAAAAATTAAGCATTTAGTTTACGCAAGTAGCAGCTCCGTCTATGGAGGTAACAGTAAATTACCCTTTTCAGAAGAAGATAATGTAGATCATCCAATAAGTTTATACGCAGCTACAAAAAAATCGAATGAACTTATGGCACATAGCTATAGTCATTTATATAAATTTCCTGCAACTGGCCTAAGGTTTTTTACTGTTTATGGTCCATGGGGGAGACCTGATATGGCATTATTTTTGTTTACAAAAGCAATTTTAGAAAATAGGCCAATTAATATTTTTAATAATGGAAATATGATGAGGGATTTTACTTATATCGATGATATAGTCGAAAGCCTCTATAGAGTAATAGCAAAACCCGCTGAGAAAGATATTGATTTTAACTCTCTTCAACCTAATCCAGCTTCTAGTTGGGCACCTCATAGGGTATTTAATATAGGGAACTCAAAACCTACACCACTATTGGATTGTATTTCAATACTTGAACAATTTTTAGGAATTGAGGCCAAGAAGAATTTTCTCCCAATGCAAAAAGGTGATGTTAAAGCTACATATGCTGATACTACTTTGCTCCAAAATTGGATTAACTATAAACCAAATACTTCTCTAAAGGTTGGTATTGAAAAATTTGTTGAATGGTATAAAAAATATTATTCAATTTAAAAAATATTAAAATTGACATAATTTATTTTCATTAATTAGATTTTTTTAAATCCTTTTTATAAAACTCATAAAACTAAAATAATTAATTTTTTGATTAAATTCCTTAACAAGACTTAAATATTTCATATTTATTATTTGAATAGATTTTTTTATGATTTGAATTTACTATCTTGTTTCTAAAGTGTTTTCTTTCTCTCATAATGTAGAGATCATTTTTTGAAAAATCTCTTGCTAATTTGCATGATTTATCATCAAGATTTAATATTTTTTTATTTATTGAAATAAGTTCTGATATTTTATTTTCATTATTTCTAAGTTTGGTATTTTCCCATCCAGATAAAAAAAATTGTCTTCTACTTAAGCTAGAAAGATTAAGACCATCAGGATTATCTATAAATATTAAAGAATTATTTCTTGTTAGTTCTCTAATCTTTTTATAAGCCATGTAATCATAACTATCAAATGTTTTTGCACTGCATATAAATTTTTTACAATCGTATGGTTTAGAAAATATTGAAGTTAATACTAATATGGAAGTAAATATAACTAAAAAATAATTTATTTTAAAAAGTGGGAAGTTTTTATTGAATGATAAAAAATAATTTTTTAACAAAAATTTCTCATTAAATGACAAATAACTTATTGCACCAAATAATATTATTAAATTCATAATAAAAGTTTTCATACTTGGATAAGATAAAAAAACACAAAGCATGGCTAAAAATATTAATAAATATTTGTAGGTATAGCTTTTTTTTGGATTCTCAACATTTTTATATTTGAGCTTATATAGCATTAATGCGCACCCAGAAATAATAGATCCAAAGATCGCATAAGAAAAAATAAATATTGCTGAAGAACTTATTACAGTTAATAAATCTATGTAATTAAAACCTAAAAAAAACAGATATGTAATGATTAAAACTACTTTTAAGATATTAGAAGTGGAGAAATTTGGACTAAGAATTATGGTTATGAAATCATTATGAGTGTATAAAAGAATTATTGAAACTAAAAAAATAGGAATAATTGAAAGATAAAGGTTTCTTTTATTTTGAATCAAATTTTTTATAAAAATTGATGGACATACTGCTAACTTTGAGCAATAAAATGCATACAGATAAAAAATGTGAGATACTATATCTTTAATACCAGATATTTTATGTTGCGATATTATTGCTGCTGAATTAAGTAATAAAGCCAAACCAATAAAGGTAGATGGAGATTCGACTAAGAAGTATGGATAAGGTAATAAAGCCAATATAATCAGATAATTTAAAATTGATGATTGATTAAATATATATACATATCCCTTGTGATTTTCTAAATCAGAAAATTCTGTGGATGACTTTTTTAATAAAATTAATCCTGTTACTGGTAAAGTTATAGAGATAAAGTTTATTGGATTGATATCAATCAATCTGAATAAAGATGATCCAATAATCAATATTCCATTACCAGCAATTTCAAAAAAGTTACCAAATTTAAATTCATTAATAATTAATTCTTTAAATTGATTTGGATACTCCAATAATGATGAAAACCAACTTGCATAGCTATATACATCACCAGGAATTATCCCACTACTTAAATTACTATTTGCACTATGAAAAAATGTTCCAAGTATTAAACCTACTAAAAGTGCAAATCCAATATCGCTTATTTCAAATAAGAATCTTTTTTCTTTTATTAATTTTAAAGAGTATATAAAAATTAAAAATATAACAAAAATTGAACCTGCTTTTCCTAAGAATGATATGAGATATGAGAATATTATTGTGTATAAAAAACCTAATACGTAATTAGTAAAATCAATTTTTCTTTTAAGAATAAATTTAGTTGTAATTTCATAAATGATCTTAATATATAAATATATTAATAACCCAAATCCTCCATATCCAGCATGGTAAATATTTACGATAAAGTTGTTCATAAATATTTATAGTTATAATAATATTAATAATTTAGCTAAAATAAGAAAGCAAATTATATAGTTAATTTTTCTTAAACTTTATCGAAATATCATTTTTTATACTCTATAAATAAAATTTCTTTACAAGTTGAAAGTTTATATTAGAAAATTATTAATAATAAATTTAGAGTATTATAAATTATTAGCATAATTAAAATTATATTTTCATTATGATTATTGACGATATTAGATCTTTAAACTTACCAAATACTAATACTTGGATCTATGAGGCAGAGTTTGGTTACGATCAGATTAATCAATACTGTAGTGAGATTAAAAATCAAGGAAGTGTATTGGAGATTGGATGTGGAAGCGGAATATTATTATCTATTCTTTCTGAAAAGTTCCAGGATTTAAATTTTGAAGGTATTGAACCATTTGGAGATGGTTTTAATAAACTTAAAACTCTTAATGAGATTATCAAGTCGAAGGGAATAGAAATTAAAAATACTTCTTATGAAGAGTTTGTTACCAAAAAAAAATATAATTTAATTTTTTGCATTAATGTCTTTGAGCATATTACAGATTGGAGGCATTTCCTTTTGCGAGTAGAAAAGTTTTTGAAAAGAAATGGAAAAATAATTATACTTTGTCCTAATTACGGATTCCCTTATGAATCTCATTTTTCTATTCCAATTTTAATAAATAAAAAAATTACCTATTTTTTATTTAAAAAATATATTAATGATTTTGAATTCAATAATGATTGTATTGGTCTTTGGAAATCTTTAAATCTTGTTAAAAAGAAAGAAGTTTATCAATTTTATAAATATTCTCAATTATTTAAAAAATTTGCCATAAAAGATGATTTATCAATAATAGATTTTATGTTTAGAAGATTATTAACTAATAAAACTTTTAGAAAAAGGCATATAAAAATCACATCATTAGTGATTTTCCTAGAAAAATATAGATTTTTTAAACTTCTAAAAAACTTTCCTAATTTAATCCCTTATATGAAATTAACATTCCATAAATATTAATTATATGTACTTTCGAGCTTTAAATAATTCTCCCTAATCTCAATGGTACTAAATCTTTGTTTTATCAAGCGATGTAAATGTTACTATAAAAAATAAATAAAGATATCCAATAAATAAAATGCTCAAAATACCATTTAATAAACCGTATGTTACTGATAATGAATTTAAATACCTTAAAGAAGCCTATGAAAAAAGACAATTAGCTGGAGATGGTTACTTTACTAATAAATGTCATTTATGGTTAGAGCAAAGAACAGGTTGTCATAAAGCATTGCTAACTCATTCTTGTACAGCTGCTCTTGAAATGGCTGCATTACTTCTTGATATAAAAGAGGGTGATGAAGTTATTATGCCCTCATATACATTCGTTTCAACAGCAAATGCTTTTGCTTTAAGGGGAGGAGTCCCAATATTTGTTGAAATAAGAAAAGATAATTTGAATATTAATGAGGAAATGATCGAGTCAGCAATTACAGAGAAAACAAAGGCAATAGTCCCAGTTCACTATGCGGGCAATAGTTGTGAAATTGAAAGGATAATTGACATAGCAAAAAGATATAACCTTTTTGTTGTTGAAGATGCTGCTCAAGGAGTAATGTCTGAATATAAAGGTAAAGCCCTTGGAACATTTGGGGACATTGGCTGTCTTTCATTTCATGAAACAAAAAATATTATATCTGGGGAAGGAGGAGCCATACTTATAAATAATAAGAAATTCGTTAAAAGGGCAGAATATATTAGAGAAAAGGGGACAAATAGAAGTCAATTTAGTAGAGGTGAAATCAGTAAATACACTTGGATAGATATTGGTTCCTCATATCTTCCCGGAGAACTAGTGGCAGCTTTTCTTTGGGCGCAGATGCAGAGTTCTAATTCCATAACAAATAAAAGAATTAAAATCTGGAATCAGTATCATAAAATACTAGAAAAGTTTGAAGAAAAAAATCTTCTAATTAGACCTACAATTAGTCCAGACTGTAAACATAATGCTCATATGTATTACATAATTTTAAATAATGAGAATATTAGAAATAAATTTATTAAATATATGAACGAACTACAAATTGGCTGCGTATTTCATTATATCCCTCTTCATTCTTCACCTTTTTACAAGAAAAATTATAAAAACCAAAATTTACCCATTACATCTAATTTAGCTTCTAGAATTGTGAGATTACCTTTGTGGCCAGGATTAGAAAAAGATTTAGAATTTGTTATTGAGTCCTTCATCAAATTCTTTAACAATATCGATCAAAAATTTTGATTTACATTTTACTCTCATCCTTTTCAGTTGGAATCGGCTCCTATCTTCTCAGGAGAGGAGATTTAATAGGATTAGTTTTATCTATTTTAAAAAGACAACCACATATTTTTAATAGTTTTCATCTATATACTTTATCAGGCATAATTTTAAATTTAGCAGCTGTTTATTTTTGGCAATATAGTTCAAAATCTCAATTACCATATCAGGCTGCTTATAGCTTATATTTATCTTTAGCTTTAATAACTGGTATTATTACAAGTGCTTTAGTAGAGAGAGTAAATTTAGGATTAAATGTTTTAGTGGGTTCTTTTTTCGTAATTATAGGAATAATCATTCTTACTCATAATAATTAATTAATTTTTAAAACTTATATAATTTAAAGAATTCTATGGGAAAAATAATTTTTAAGTTATTTTTACTAATTAAACGACTTCAAAAATATTAATTAATAAAAGCTATAATTAAAATAATATTTAAATAAGATGATTGAAGAATTTAAAAATAAGTATGATCAAATATATTTTGATGATCTTGAAGAAATTTATACTAGAGTAAAAAAAAATCACTATATTCTAAAATGTGTAGATAAAAAAATATTAAAAGAAATACATAAAAAAGCGCTAGATGATTTAAACAATTCATTACCAAAATATTTTAGCTTTGAGATTAATGCCCCTAACTTTCGAAAATCTAATTATCAGCATAAAAAAAGTGTAGTTAATGGCTATTTTGAACAATACAATTATTTCCCATGGAACAGTAATTCAAATTTAATTTTTGAAGGACTTAATAAACATTTAATTTTATTTTTTGAGATTGCAAATTTATATTGTTTTGAGAAAATGGGTATTAAATATTATGATCAAACGGGCCTTTCCATAAATAAGTTATTTAATGAAAAATATTTTATTAGAATTTGTTACCAATATTTCCCAAATACTAAAGGTTATTTATCTATTCATCGTGATCCCGTAGGGAGTCATCAGCTTGCAGCACCAATAGTCAGTCTGTCTGAAATGAAAAAGAATGGTCTTTATTACATTCTTCATGATGAGAAAATTAATGCTCAATCAATAATGTCATATGGGGATTCTATCTATGTTGATCAATCAAGATTACATGCAGTTGAACATGACCTTTTGACTTCAAAAGGTACTGAACATTTTCTGATTTCAGTACATCGTTATCATTCTGATAATAGTTTTCAAGAGTCATCTACAAAATGATAGATAATTATATTAATAATTATCAGAAAATTAATTTAACTCTTCCAAGTTGGTCAATTAAGTCTTATGGTGGTTCATCATTTGCTTGCAATAATAATCTCTTAGTTTCTACGAGAAATAGTCAAAATAAATCCAGAATATCTTTGTATAGATTAGAAAAAAATTCAGATAATTCACTATTTTATACAACTCCATTAAGATCAAGTCTTCTTGATAATCATAAGGATTATTATCGTAATTCATTAGGCCAGTCATATCCTTTTTTTGTAAAAATAAATTCTATAAATATTCTTTTCTTTACTGATTGGTATTATGATCAATCTCAACAAAGAATTTTAAATAGACTGATAATAGGTAATTTTAATGAACAGTTTTATCTAGAAAGAATACATATTTTTAAAACTGGTTTACTATCAAAATCGGGTGCTATAAGAGCCTATGTGATTGAGGATAACTTGATTATATTTTTACCTATATTTCAAAACTTTGAGCATAATTTTCCTGACTATGTTATACATAAGTTTAAATTTAAATTAGATCAAAATGAAACATTTGAAAGTTTAATTAAAAAGTTTTCAAGTATCAAAGGAACCCCTTTAATTACAGGTTTTAGTAAAACTACCTGTTTTAATATTGTGCAATATTTAAATAAAAAAACTGATTCATATGATGTAATTTTTTCTGGAAGAAATAATAATCAGAAATATAATATTTATTTAGGAAATATTAATAAGAATTTTAATTTTGTCTCCAATATAAGGAAGTTAGACTTTGATCAATCACTTTCCTATCCTTCTCTTTATTTTGATGGGAATGATTTATTTTTGATTTCTTCTTTAGGTCGTTATGGTGATCAAGGTTTAATTATCTCAATTATAAAATGAAAAAAATTTTACAATTAGGAGGATCATTTCATCAGTCATTCTTTATTGAGGAATTAATAAAGAATGATTATCATGTTGATTGCCTAGATAATGTTCCTGATAATCCTGGTCATTACTATGCTAAAAATTCTTATAATATATCAATTACAGACATTGATAAGATTAAGAAAATTATTACTAATGAAAATTATATTATTAGTTCTTATGGTTCAGATATTGCAGAAATTAGTAGGAATATATTATTAGGAGAAACTGGAAATCATCTAAAACTTTTTGAAAAACATAGTGCAAGAATGTTTCTAAAGAAGGTTTTTATTAATCAGAGACAACCTGATATAAAAATAGCAGATTTTAAGGAAGATAAACTTAAAAACTCTTGCGTCATTAAGCCAAACATATCAAGTGGAAGCAAAGGAGTTTTTATTATAAATTCAAGTAATAAGATTCGGAATGCTATTAATATTGCTCGAAATATTTCAAAGGATGGTGTCGCGATATTAGAAGAATATATTAATAACGATGGAAACAAGTACTATTGTGAAGGATTAATAATTAATAATAATATACTTCTAGTTTATGGTTGTTCAAAGTCTTCAACTCAATCTCTTACCTGGGATGGAAGTTCTCAAATTACAGAAAATAATATTTCCCTTTATACCAATATGTCTTACAAAGAAATTTTTAACTTATTAAAAGTTTGTATAATGAAATTGTCTAAAGCTATATCTAAGGATTCATTTGCTTTTAATATAGATTTTTTTATTAATGGTAAAGAAATTGTGATTATTGAGTTTGCTACTAGACCTGGTGGAAATTTATTACCTCTAGTTTTGGAACATTCTTATAATATAAACTACAGCTTAACTTATCTTTCAATACTAAAAGGGAATCCAAAAATTATTTACCGAAAGATTCCCTTTTTACCTATTGTTACCCAAAAAGCTATTAATATATCAATCTCAGCAAATAAAACTTTAAAAGATAAGAATCAAAATAATGAAGATAATATGGTTACTTTTAAAAGACCTTCATCTAAAAATAACTCACATCAATTAGCAGCACTAATTTATGGATCTTAAGATATTTGATACATTAATTCACTCTGGGATAAGTCCTTTATGGCCATCCAAGCCAACTAAGGACATAAAAATAACTAATATTATTACATTAATTAATCAAGAAAAACTTCTTAAGGGCGCGTTGGTACAGACTTCTCCTTGGTTTGATACTAGTAATTCAATTGAACTATTTTATAAATTTATAAATTCAAATAAAGGTCCAAAGCACGTAATCCCAGTAGCTACGATACCTTTTTTAAGTTTCGAAAAAATAAAATCTTTCATTAGAGATGCAATTGATATTGGCTTCACTGTATTTAAAATTCATCCACGTTTCTCAAAACATAGTCAGAAAGATTTGGAAATAATTCTTGATTATATTCTTCCAAAAGCACATTTAGTTCAAGTTTGTACTTACCAAAATCAGGAAATAAAAGACTTATCGAATTTGTCAGATAGAAACAATCTTATAGAACTTTTAGCTTATAAATCTAATCTTTATTCAAAGCCTGTAATGCTGATGCATGCTTTTGATGTTTCAATATTGAAAGCGCATTCAGTTGTAAGACACAATAAATACTTAATACTAGACTTATCAATGACAATATTAAAATATGACCAATCTTCAATTGATAATGATATTATTTATCTCTTCAAACATTTTGATCGCAGGATAAGTGTTGGAAGTGATTATCCAGAGTGGAGTTTTGAGCAACTTGAAAGGAAGCTGAAAATTTTAGGAGAATATACTACTGAGGACAAACTTAAAAATATACTTTATAATAATGTGGAAGAGATTTTAAGTTTTTAGTGGATGCATATCAAAGCTATGTTGGAATAAATCAAAGCAAAGCATCTAATGATTCAAAAATTAATGAACTTTCAGATGGATGTGGATATTACTTTATAAATAATGTTCTTCCATTAGATGATATTAAAAAAATATATGATGATCTTATTTCTATAGAAAAAGAGCAATTCAGTTCTATAGGAAACGATTTAAATGCTTCAGAACAAGGACAAGTGAGGTCACCTTTCCTTTCATCTGAATTTATAAGAAATTTGCTTTGTTCAGAAATTATTCTGAGATTAATAAAAACTCATCTAGTAGGGAATGGCATTTGCCATTTGCTTAATGGACAAATTGTTAGACCATCAAATAATCATAATCAATCATTGTGGCATAGAGACTTTAATAAAGCTCATTTATCGAAGCCAATAATGGCTTTCAATACTCTTTTTTTCTTAGGAGAATATAAAGATATTAATAATTTTTCTACAATACAAGAAAAACATAGATTTGCTGTAATTCCTGGTTCTCAATCTTCATATGGCCCACCAAAGGAATCTTTATTAAATCAAAATAAAATAATTTCTCTCAATCCCGGTTCAATATTAGTATTCAATTCACAATTGTGGCATAGAGTTTTAAGTAATAAGAATAATCAATTATTTTTAAATATTATGTTTACTGAGCCATTTATTAAGCAGCAAATTAATTTATTAGGTTCAACTAAAGAATGGTTGACGAAACATTCTAATGAAGAAAGCGAATTGGCAAGGCTAATTGGATGGTGGTCAAGATCACCAGCAGATATAAAAGAATTTAGAATTCCTCCTAACGGAATCAGGTCTTATAGATCAGGTCAAGGATAATTTATTAAAATTAATTTGATTTTTTTGATAGTAAAGTTATGTATTTAATTAATTTTGATAATTCAAGAGGATTATGACCTATATTTAAAAATAAAACTATTATGGATTTAAGCGTGGTAACCACAACTTATAATTCTGGAAAATATAGTAAAGAGTTTGTAAGACGGATAAATTCTATTATTCAAAATAAGAAATTTACTGGTGAAATAATTATCGTTGATGATGGTTCAAATGATAATACTCTTGAGCTACTCGTTGAGTTAGTGAAAAAAAATTCTAATGTAAAGGTTATTGAACTATCAAGAAATTTTGGACATCATAATGCAATTTTCTGTGGTCTTGAAAATAGTAAGGGGAATCTGATTTATCTAATAGATGGAGATTTAGAGGAAGATCCTGAAGACTTTTATGATTTCCATAGAGTTTTGGTTTCTGAAGAACTGGATATTGTTTATGGAAAACAAAATGTAAGAAGAGGAAATTTTATGGAGAAGTTATCTGGCAATCTTTATTATTTATTTTTAGAATATATAGCCGGTGCAAAAGTTACTCATAATTTAGTAACTTCAAGATTAATGACGAGAAAATATGTTAATTCTTTACTTTCATTTAAAGAATCACAATTTGTAATTTCAGGTCTTTCTGAATTGGCTGGATTTAGAACAAAAAGCATTTTCATAAAGAAATCAAGAAGAAGAAAAAGTACTTACAATCTATCTAAAAAGTTCCAAATACTACTGAGATCAATTACAAATTATTCTGCTAGACCTTTGTATTTACTTTTCTACATGGGTCTAATAATTTCTTCTTTATCACTATTTATCATCTTATTCTTAGTAGCAAGTAGCTTTGTAAATTCAGTTTCTGTGCCAGGTTGGCTTACTTTAGTTTGCTTGTCATGGTTAGGAGTAGGTGTCACAATATTAAGTAATGGAATAATTGCTATTTATATAAAAACAATATTTATAGAAGTTAAAAATAGGCCTAGAACTATAATAAGAAACATCTATTCAAATATTAAAAAATAAAATAAATTACATTTAAATTTATACATAATAAATATAAAACTTAAGGAAAAATATAATGGAAATAAATTAATTTAAAATTTTGAAGCACTCTTTAGTCATAGGAAACTACTATTATTTCATTTTTAATATTTCTCCAGAAGCTAGTTTTACAAATTTAACCAAATAAATTTCTATAAAAGCTAGGACGAATTAAATTTTCTTAATTTATTAATTAATTAATAAATTTATGAATTTGGTTATATTTTTTTTCTCCTTAATACTTCTAAAAAATTAAAATGGTTTCATATTATTTCTATAAAATCAGTTTTATATTGAATACCTTCTTCAAAAGCTAAGCCAATAGTCCAATCATTTATTGTTGTATGAAAGATATTTCTAGAAATATTTAATTTATAATTTACTGCCTTTTCTTCATTTTTTATTAACCAATGATCATAATCTTTAAAAATAGATCCAAAATTAGATTTTATTAAGGCTTCTTTAATAACCCAAATCTTTAGTATTTCTCTGTTTAAATCATTTTTTTTGTTGATCCTTATTAAAGATTTTTCATTTTTGAACCACTTGCTTTTTAAAATTCTATCGGGATTTATATTTCTATTGATATTCTCTAAATCAACACCAATCTTTTTAATTGACCATCCAATTAAAAATGCCTCATTTGAGTAGTGGCTCATGCTTACATATCCAAATTTAGGTGGCAAAATGGGAGGTTTTCCAGGAAGAGATGATATTGGAATATCTTCGCAAGGTAAAAAAAGAACTTTCGATAAACAATATCTTAAGTATCCCCTACTAAACCTATAGATATTTGATCTTTTATAAGATAATCCTTCTGATATTTTTTCTTCAAAAAGGGAAATATACTTATAATTATTACTAAATGGGATTAACCAAAATTTCATAAATATAGTTTTTAAATTTTCAAAGTTTAATATTTGTTTTATCAATAATTGAAATAGGTAAATTTGAGAAATCCGATTTCATTTTAATAATTCTTTCAATTGGAATATGAAAATCACTTGATCCAATTTTAGATATAAATTCTTTGACTACTATATTACGTTCATTTTCTACAAAATTAAAGTATAAATCACAATTTTTAGAAATAGCATATTCAAATAAATTAAGGAGCATAGATTCTTCTATATACCTTCCAAAAACTCTGCATGATAGTATGAAGTCTTCTACAAATATTTTCTGGCCATCATAATTAAATCCTAATACAGATATCAAACCTTCTGAACCAATTCTATCAATAACAGAACCATAAAAATAATAATTTTTATTATTTTTCAAAACTTCTTTAAATGTGAACTTATTGTATTTAGAACCTGCTAAGTTAAATTGGTTTGTTCTATTGAATAATTGTATTATTCTATCAAAATTTTTATCCTTATTAGATATCTTATTTAAAGTTAAATGTATTTCAAGAGACTTTATCCAATCTTTCTTGGTTCCTTTAGTTTCTATTACATTTTTAAAGATATTTTTGCGCTTTAAATTATTTTTATACATTTCAGTTCTAATCTTGTCCTCATTACTTGTTTCCCCAAGATAAAAAAGTGAATTTGTAGCTAAAATATGAGGATATTTATATATATTTTTTGGCA
>MDTG01160633.1_pt1 | contig 12912 bp, 11 predicted proteins | sample 811421 | NCBI WGS metagenome assembly MDTG01 (sample SAMN05326645, study PRJNA326480) | marine metagenome | isolation source: seawater | place: Pacific Ocean: South East | collected 2011
AAAAAATAAAATAGAAATATTATTTTTAATTATTATAATTTCTTCTTTACCAGCATATTTAATTGGATGGGCTTTAAATAGACATTTGGTATACCTATTCATAATATCCCATATTTACTTATTCTTAAAAATCAAAATAAAATGATAAATCTATTTTTACCCTTTTTATTTTTATCCATAATAAGTTTGCTAATTTCAGTAAACTTCAAGATTAACCTAAATAAGTCATATCTTATTTCAATTTTAAGTATTCCAATATTAATATTGTTTATTGGAAATTTTGTTAGTTTATATTGGGCAATTTATGTAATTTTAATTATAGGTTTAATTTTTCTAATAATAAATAAGAATTATAAAAAAATTTTTTTAGTAAGTTTTTTTGGAGAGTTATTTATTTTTTTTATAATTTATTTTTTGGTAATTATCTACACAACAAATTTATTTTTACACAAATTTGATGAATTTTCTGAATATGGAATAGTAAGTAAATTAATCTTTTTTGAAGAAGAATTAATGAATAATATTTTTAATATTTTTGCAAAAGGAAGCCCACATAAAATTAATATAATGGGTTATTTGAATTATTTTTTTTTGAAGACAAGTTTTTTAGAGTTTAGAGAGCAAATTTTATATATTGGTCAAAATACACTTAATATAATCATAATTAAAAATTTAATAGGTTTTATATCAGGAAATATTAAAAAAATAATCTTCTTCCTAATATTATTTTTTTTAAGTTTTGTTTTATCAACTGGATTTGATAAAATTTATTTAGACACAACTGCGGCTTTACTAATTAGTTTAATTATTACAACTCAACTTCAAGACAAAAACAATTCTAAGTATTTCATAATATTTCTTTCTATGATTTTTTTATTTTGTCTTAAAACAAGTGCAACAATTATTTTTTTAGGAATATCTTCAATGTTTATCTTTTATTATCTTTTTGAAAAAAATTATAAAATAATAAGTTTTTATTTATTATTAATTTTATCAACTTACATAATAGAAAAATTTTATTCATATGATTTTTATTTAAGTAAAAAACAAACAAATATAAATACTGAAAAAGCTTATTTACACAATCTTTCATATAGTCTTACTTATAAAAAAAAGATTGATAATATTAAAAATTTTAATAGTAATAATTTTTTTTCTCAAACAAATTATTTATATTTAAAAAAAAATTTTTCAGATCTTGCTGAAAAAGGTATTTATCACTCTAGTACTTTTTTGGTATTTAACAAAATATTTCAAAAACTAAATATTAACTTTAAATTAATTGAAATACCTTTAATTTTATTTTTTTGGATATTTTTATTAATTTTATTAATTAAAATTATTAATATAGAAAATAAATTTAAATTAATTTTATTTATAAATATTTATATTTTATTTATTTTTTTCTACTGGTTAATAATATTATACTGGTCATTGCATAGTAATCTAGTTAATGAAGATTTTACTATTGAAACTTCGTGGCAAAGACACTTGGGTGCTATCATTTTGGGAGTTTTACTGTATCTGATAATTGTTTTATTTCAAAAAAATATGATCGGACCAAAACATATTTTAATAATATTAATTTTTCTAAGTGTTATTTCAAAACCAAATTCTATTAGAAATTTTTTTCCAAAAGAATTTATAATGAAAGATGCTTTTTGGTTACAGAGATATGAACAGAGAGTAGAAATAAAAAAATTATCAAATTTTATTAACAATAATGTTGAAAAATATTCTGTTCTATTTGTTGATACAAATAATAAAGACGCATATTTTCTTCCAATATTAAATTATGAGTTGATAGATAAAAATTTAATTAATATTGATTTAAAATCTTGGGAAAAATTTTACAATGATTTTTTTATTAAACATCCACTTATAAATAATTTAGAAAATTTATATATTTTATTTAATAAATCTAACAATGAAAATATATTAAATTTAATTAAGTCAACAGATTATAAAATTATACATAGGAGAAATTTTGACCATCAATATTCAATTTATAAAATAAGCTTAACATGAAAAAAATTATATATTTAGTTATACCTTTAATTTTTTTTGCCTCTCTAGAATTTTGCTTAAGATATTTAGGTTTTGGTGAACCGGTACTTTATACTAATTCAGAGAATAATAATTATTACCCAAGATCTAATCAAGAAAATATTAGATACAAAGGCGCAAAGATAAAAATTAATCAACTGGGTATGAGAACAAATTCAGACTGGACAGATTTTTCAAATAAAACAAAAATAATTTTTTTTGGAGATAGTGTCACTTACGGTGGATCATATATTGATAATAAAGATTTATTCTCCGAAAAAGTTTGTGATGATTTTTTACAGAATGCAATTTGTGGTAATTATGGTGTAAATGGATATAACATAAAAAACATTTATTTAAGAATAGAAGATATAGATAAGAAATATTATGATAAAATTATAATAGTAGTTAGTAGTGAAATTGAAAACAGTTTATCACTATTTAATAATTTTCCATTTTATAAAAAGTTTGATTATTTTTTTTTTAGAGCCTCTTTTGAAGTTTTAAATCATTTCATGTTTAATTATAAAATTTATAATGCTTATCATGATATAAAGTCTTATGATTTAATACTTGAGACAAAAAATAAAAAAAATTCCTTTAAAAAATTACTTAACTCTATAGCTGATAATAAAGAGGTAATAATTTTTATATTACCGACTATGGAGGATCTCATGAATATGAATAAGAAAAATAATATTTTTGAATTATTTGATTTTGAAAAAATACAAACTATAAATTTATTCGATAATATTTTGCAATCTAATTATAAAAATTTATATTTTAATAATGCACATTTAAATAAAAAAGGTCATGAACATATAGCAAAAATAATATATGATTATATAAAATAATAATGTCTAACAAAAAATTAATTAAAATAATAGCAATTGTAATTTTATTTATTGGGTCTTATATGCTTTCAAAATACATTAGTTCAGATATTTTTAACTACAATTTCTTATAAAATATTGGTGGAAAATAAAAGATATTCATCCATTGATCAATTAAGATTTATTGCTGCAATATGTGTAGCTCTATCTCATCTTGTTATTTTTAAAAAAGGATACAATATTAATTATGAAATATTCTCATCCATTGCTGTAGAAGTTTTTTTTATAATAAGTGGTTTTGTTTTAGCTCCTCAAATTATAAATCTATTAAATCAAAATAATTTTAAAAATTATAGAATTTTCATATTAAGAAGATGGTACCGAACTATACCTTTGTATATACTAAGTCTTGTTTTAATTTCTATCTTACTAGGTAAATTCATCAGTTTAGATTTTTTCAAATATTTATTTTTCATTCAAAATTTTCTATCTATTTGGTTAAATACTGATTATTTTTCAATTGCATGGAGTCTTTCTGTAGAAGAATGGTTTTATATAGTTTTTCCTTTATATTTAATTTTTATAAATAAATTTAGTAATAATTTAGATATTTTTTACAGTTGTATTATTTTTATATTGATAATTTTTATTCTAAGATTCAATTTTTCAACCGAAATTGAATGGGGTCAAAATGTTAGAAGAGTAGTTATATATAGATTGGACTCAATAGTTTTTGGTGTTTTATTGTTTCTAATAAAGAGTAAAATTAAAGATACCATAATAACAAAACTAATATTATTTTTATTAATTTGTATTTTTTCTTTTATAGTTTTTGAAATATTAAGAATGAATGCAATTGAGAATAGAAGTTATTATCAAATAATATTTCATTATGTAGTTGCTATTTGGGGTTGTTTTGTAGTTTCATTATTTTATGTTTTAAACCATCAACTTAAAAATAAATTTTTAATCAATTTTAACCTCTATTTAGGTAAAATTTCATACTCAATATATCTCTTTCATTTATCAGTTATTTATATTATTTCACTTTTAAATTTCTCACTTATAACATCAATTTTAATTTTTTTAACAACGCAGATTATATTATCTACATTACTGTACTATTATTTTGAAAAACCTATTATGAATAGCAGACCTAAATATGATAATTAAATATTAAATTTTTTTCAAAGAAAATATGAAACCTAAACTAAACCAAGTAAGTGTCATATGAAATGAATTAAAAAAACTTCCTGTTGGGATTAGAGGAAAAAAAAGAATAATCAAATAAGAAATAATAATTGATTTTAAAAATCTACTCTCAATTTTTTTAATTTTAAATAAAAGTAGCGAAAAAAGTGAGATAATCAAAATCAAAGCAGATAAAAAACCTCCATCACTTAAAAGCTCAATTAAAAAATTATGAGGATGAGTACTACAAATATCGTTATTTTTTAAACATTCATATCTGTATGATTGTGGTCCTGTACCAAAAAATATATTATCTTTAAAAATTTCAAAACCATTATTATATAATTGAAAATAAATATTATCTCGAGACTGTTCTATCGTATAATAAAATCTCTCTTTAATAAGACTATTTTTTAAATTAAATAAAAGAATAAATAAAAATAAAAATATTGATGTATAAATAGCTAATTTTTTCTTTGGTATTGAATAAAAATTCAATGCTACTAGTAAAAAAAATAATATTGATGCTAAAATAATAGATGATCTTTCACCTGTAATTATTATCGAAAAATAAATAAATAATAAAATTAGAATTTTATAATTAAATAAAAATTTATTTTTAAAATTTTGAAATAAATAATAAATCGAAAAAATAGATAACTTTAATATAATTCCACCTGGTATTTGTTCATCTTTGAAGATAGATGTTAATCTACCAGCTTGTTGTTTTGGGTATCCCAATATACTATTCCCAGAAATCTTTTGTATCCATAAATCTATACAAATAAACAAAGTTAAAAAAAAAATTAATTTAGATAGTAAAAATATTTTATTTTCATTATGTTTTTCAGAAAAAAATAAAATTAAAGCTAAAAATAAAATTATGTTAGAAAAAAAAGAAAATGAATTTTCAAATGAGCTTAATTTATATTCTGATAAAGATGAGCTTATTAAAAAAATTATAAATAAAATGAATAAAAATTTATATTCGTTATCAAAAAAAATGTTAGTTTTTTTTGATATTGCTATTAAAATTAAAGTATAAAAAGTGATTAAGATAGCAATAAAATTTACAAAAAAACTGCCAATTAAAAAAGTAAATGGCATGCTTAATATTAATAAAAAAAAACTATTATTATTTGTTTTATTTTGAAACATTTTATAATAACTGGATGTATAATTATAAATAAATGAAAATTTTAAAATCTCAAATAATTAAAATCAAAAAGGGTAAAAATTTAAAAATTATTAACCCAGTAAATATTTATAATGCTGAATTTGGTGATAATTGCTTTGTTGGACCTTTTACTGAAATCCAGAAAAATGTAAAAATTGGAAACAATACCAAAATACAATCACACTCATTTATATGTGAACTGGTGAAAATAGGAAATAATTGTTTTGTTGGACATGGTGTAGTGTTTATCAATGATAAATTTAAAGATGGCAAACCTGCATTAGGTAATAAAAAAAAATGGTTATCTACAGATATAAGATCGAATGTATTTATTGGAAGTAATTCAACAATTTTGCCAGTAAAAATTTGTTCAAATGTAGTTATAGGTGCTGGTTCAGTAGTAACAAAAAATATTTCTAAACCTGGAAAGTATATAGGTAATCCAGCAAAGAAAATTAAATGAATATAATTTTTATTTATATTTTAGGTATAGTTCTGACAACTCTTATTTATTTAAATTCAAAGAAAATATCTCTTCAAACTAATTTATTTAAAAAAGGAATTGATGAAACACCATTATTGGGAGGTATTGGTATTTATTTTTTTTTTATTTTAGGAGTTTGTTTTTTTTTAGTTTTTGAAAAAGAAGTCATTTATACAAATTTGTATTTATTAATATTTTCCTCTATTATTTTTTTTATTGGAATTTTAGATGATATTTTTGATTTAAGTTACAAGTTTAGATTAATTTCAATTTTTTTATTATTAGTTTTGTTTTTATATCTAGATAATAGATTTTTATTAAATGAGCTTTATTTTGAAACAAACAATAAAACATATGTTTTTAAATATTTATCATATTTTTTAACACCATTTTTTATTCTACTTTTACTTAATAGTATGAATATGGCAGATGGAATAAATGGAATTTCTGGAATAATTTTTTTAAGCTATTTTTTTTTATTATTTAATCAAAGTAATGAGTTAAATTTTTTTGTTATTTTTATAATTATTTCTATTTTTATATTTTTAATTTTTAATTTAAATAAAAAAATTTATATGGGCGATTCTGGAATATATTTTTTAGCATTATTGGTGTCTTTATATACAATTCATGAATACAAATTTGGAAGCTCAAATTTATCATGTGAAAAAATATTTATTCTTTTTATGATACCTGGTATTGATATGTTTAGACTATTTTGTCTTAGAATAAGTAAAAGAAAAAACCCCTTTAAAGGTGACATGAATCATTTACATCATTTACTTATAAAAAAATATAGTCATTTAACATCTTTGGTAATTTATATTTTCTTAATTTTGTGGCCGAATTTAATTTTAAAATTTTTCGCTTTTAATCCAAGTTATTTAATTATTTTAAATATAATAACTTATTCTTTAATTATAGTTTATTTAAATACTTATAAAAAAAGTAATGACTAAATTTGTCTATTATATATTTCTTTAAAAATTTTTTCGTAACTTCGTGCAATCACTTTTTTATCAAAGTATTTTTTGGCAAATTTTCTGGACTGTATTGATTTTTTATTTAACGATTTTTGATCTAAATTATCAATTAATTTAATTAGGTTATTTATTTTTGAAATTTTAAATACGTAACCAATATTTTTTAAAACATTTTTGGCACCACCATTATCAAAACTTATTACTACATTTCCTGAAGAAAGCGCTTCTAAAATTGTGAGTGGTAAATTATCAATAATAGAAGTGCATAAAAAAATATCAGATAAAGAATAAAGCTCAGACGATCTTTTATTTGAAATAAAATTAATATGTTTATAATTTTCATAAAGTTCAGTATTAACTTTATTGCCTCCTAGTGATAGAAAAAATAAATCTTTGTTATTTGAAAGTTTTTTGACAATTTTCATAAAATATTTGAAGCCCTTTCGCTCATCATTAATATCTTGCGCTGAAAAAAAAATAATTTTTTTATTTAATGGTAATTTGTATTTTTTTCTTAAATTAATTTTATTTCTTGGTTTAAATAAATTTGTTTCTATAGGATAGTTATTAGATAAAAAAATTTTATTTTTTAATTTTGGATGTCTCTTTGTAATTTGACTTAACATCCATTTGTTGTGAGCAATAAAAAAAACATTTTTTTTGTAAATAATTTTCTTTTTTATGTTCCAGCAATATTTTGAAATAAAAGTTTGTTTTTCTTCTTTTAAAAAATAATGCTGGGTTGGACTAAAAAACCACATATCATGAAGGCTGAGCACCAATTTTGATTCAAGATTATTTATCTCATTTAAAGATATCATTGATCTATTTATCCAATGTAAATTTATTATATCAGGATTGTAAATTTCTATTTTTTTTTTAATAGAAGAATTAAATATATTTAATGATTGGTGAAATTTTTTTTTATTAAATAAAAATATTAAAATTTTTTCTAATGTTCTAAATGTAAAAATACAAATTTTTATAAAATAGCTAAAATTTGAAACAGATTTTTTAAATTTTTTTTCTACAGTTAAAAAAAAAAATCTTTTTTTATTTATTGCTTTAAAAATTGAATAAGCAGCAATTGATGCTCCTCCTTTAAAATCGCTATAAGAAAGAAAAACAATCCTCATAAAATAAAAAGATGTTTATTTTTTTTATACCATTCACATAAATATGGTATGTCATCCTTAAGATTTTTTTTAACTCTCCAGTTAAGTTTTTTTAATTTGCTACAATCAATTCTATAATTTTTATCATTAAATGGCCTATCATTCACAAATATTATATTTTTTTTAAAATCTATATCCATGTGATTAGCGATCATCTTTACTACTTGCTTGATATTATAACATTTATCTGATGCTATATTGTATATGGTATTTTTTTTTCCTTTTTTAATTATTTTAATTACACCGTCGCAAAAATCTTCAACTGATAAATAAAATCTAAAATTTTTACCTTTGCCATGTATTGTCATTTTTTTTTTATTTATAAAATTAAATATTGATTTTGATACTAATTTTTCAGGATACTGTCTTATACCATATATGTTATTTGCTCTTATTGTCGTAATATTTAATTTGTATGATTTATTGTAAGCATTTACCATCATATCTGCTCCTGCTTTTGAAGCTGAATAGGGATTTGATGGATTTAATATTTGATTTTCTTTAAATGGTTTATTTGAATTTTCTCCATAAACCTCATCTGTACTTACATGAATAATTTTTTTAACTTTTTGTTTTCTACATGCCTCTAAAAAACAGTGAGTGCCAAGTGTATTAGTTTTTGTAAATAACAATGAATTTCCAAAAGAATTATCAACATGACTTTCTGCTGCAACATTTATAGCTAAATCCACATCTTTTAGATGATTTTCCAACAGTTTATAATTTAATAAGTCGTTTTTTATAAATTTTACATTTTTTTTATTTAAAATATTCTTTAAGAACTTTTTATTCGCCGCGTAAGTAATTTTATCAAATAAAATAAATTTAGATTTTTTGTATTGCATAAAAAGCTTCTCAGTTAAGTGAGAACCTATAAAGCCAGCTGAGCCAGTTAAAAAAATTTTTTTTAGCATTTTAAATTTTGAATTGATTTACCTATATTATTAAATTCTTTAATCAAAAGTTTTTTTGAAATATTAATATTAGTAATTTTTTTAAGTTTATTAATTTTATAAGAATACTCGTGTTTTCCTATATTTTCATATTTAATTGTAATTTTAATTTTTTTATTTAAATTTAGATATTTAATAAAATCTCTAATTTTAATTTTATATCCACTTCCAACATTTAAAACTCCATAATATTTTTTTAATAAAATTTTTTCCAAATACAAACAAAATATTCTTATTGGTATTAAATCTTTGTACCATTCATAACTATTATCAAATTGAACATGGTTTTTTTTAACTCCATTTATTAATTTACTCATTAATGAGAGTCTTTTTTTTTTCATACCTTCAATACCTACAACATTTGACAATCTTAAGATTGTTAATTTTCTTAAGACTTTTTTGCAATTATTTTCTGATTTTAAACAATTTTTACCATATATATCTATTGGTTTTGTATTTGATTTTTCATTGATATTCAATTTTGGTTTATATACATTTCTGGAACTTAATAATACTAGTTGTAAATTTTTACTTGATGCAATTTTTGCTATTTTAAAATTTCTGTCATTTTTTTTTTTATAATTTTCGGTAAAAAATCTAATATCCTGACTGCAGTTTATCACAATATCATTTTCATTAAATTTGAAAGTATCAATCTTTGAAAATTTCAATTTTTGTACTTTCAATCTTTTATTAAAAAATTTATGAAAATTGGTTTGTATAAAGCTTTTATTCCCAATTATAATAATTCTTTTTTGTAAGCTCAATTTTTTTAATTTTTACATTTTAATATTTTTTATATAAATATTATTTAACACGAAAAATAAATTGAGCAAAATAATTAAAAATATTAATTCTAATATATATCAAATATATTTAGTCTATGTAATTTTTGGCTTATCTGTTGCAATTTTTTTAAAAGATATAAATGAAACATTTTTAAAAATTACATTTTTTGAAACAATATATTTTTATAGAGGTGTATTATTTTTATTTAGCTTATATTTATTTTTTATAACTAAAAAAAAATTCAATATTAATATATTTTTTTTATCAATTCTTTCTCTGATTTTTTTATACAATACTTTGTTTGGAGAAACATTAATATTTACTAAAGATGTAAATATATTATTGAAACAGTTAAATATTGGTGTTCAAATTGGCGATGGTTCCAAATTTTTTTTTGATGAAAAACTTAAAACTATTATAATTAATCTAATTAATATTTATTTTCCTCTTTTAGTTTTAATGTTTATAAAATTTAATATTGACCTAAATTCGTTTTATAAAATTTCTTATAAAGTAAGTGAAATATTTATAATTTTATTATCAATTTATATAACAATAGCATTAATCATTTTTTTATATCAGCCTGGTCGACCTGACTATAGTTATTTTGGTACACAAAGTGATTTTTCTAAAAATTTTATAAATCCTCATGGCTTACTTTATTTCTTAAATATTTTTTTTATTCAAAATATTATTCAAATTTATAGTAAGATTAATATTAAGAAAAATTTAATTTATATAATTATAATTATAATTATATTTTTAGTTTCAGGATCTATTTTATTTTTTGGACTATGTGCTTTAACTTTCTTAATCTATTCAACTTTTAAACTTAAAAAAAAATATATTTATTTTTTATTAATTTTATTTTTATTTTTAATTCTAATAATTTATTTGAATATTAATGATGACAGTAAAATAATAGAAGGATCTTTGTATAATTCACTAAATATTAGAATTTCTTATATAAAATTGTTTTTGTTTGACTCTGATAACATAAATTATATTTATGGTTCTAATATTTTTTCCGAACAAATTTATACCTATCCTCATAACTCATTGATAGATATTTTTATATGTAGTGGTTTTTTTGGTGTAATTATTTTATTTTTTTTATTATATAGATTAATTGATTTTTACAGAGTTAATTATAAATTTCCTTTAAATTTTATTATCCTAATTTTCATTCAGATGTCTATTTTTTCATTGTTATCTGGTTTTTTTTTCAAAAATATAATGCTTAATATTTTGTTAGCTATAATGTTAAATCTTTCAACCCTGAGAGAAGAAAAAATTAAATAAATTTCTTTTGGACTTGAAATATTTACAATTAAAAATGAAAGAACTCCTGATATCATGGTTGAAATTGCAGCACCCTTGATGCCGTATAAATCAATCATATAAAAGTTCAAAACAATATTTAAAACTATAATCACAATATGGAAAAACAAAATTTTAGAGTAATTATTTATTAAAAAATTTTTATGAACCCAAACATTGTAAATGATTGCGAATAAAAGATTAAAAGATAAAATTAACAGCGCCTCTCTAGCTATAGAAAAATTACTTCCAAATAAGCTTAAATAAAATTCAACAATAAAGTAACTAAAAACAAAAAATGAAAATCCAGTAAATGTAGCGAAGGCTATCAAATTCTTGTAAAGATCATCAAATTTATCTGAATTAACACTTAATCTTGAAACATTAGGGTACAAGAATTGTAAAAATAATGTGCTATACAATAAAACAATTATAACTAATCTTGAAGCAGCTGAGTAAAAACCAGAATATTCTACTCCTAAAATTTTACCAATCATTAGAACATCAATCCTGATTGATACTAAGAATATTAATGACAGTACTGGTAGAAGTAATACCTTTTTAAATATTTTTAAGGTTTCTTTTTTTTTAAAAATTAAATTTGAAAAATTGTTACCGTTTTTTTTATAATAATAAACAATTACTAATGCAAAAAACAAATATTCAAGAAAATAAAGTAATGATAAATATAAATAATTATAATTATTTTTAATACAAAAATACTTTAGTGCAAAAAATATAATATTTTGAAAAAACTTTATTTTAAAAATTAATTTAAACTGACCTCTAACAAATATTTCGCTGTAGAATATAGAAAATGGTTCTACCACAAGAATAAGGTTTATTATTAAAATTAAATACTTCAAATCTTGATCTAGTGAAAAAAAGTTCAAAGATAATGCTAAAAGTATATATAGTGATATTGACGTATAAAACGTAATTAAGAAGCAAGACGCAATTTCTTTTCTCCTATTTTGAAAATTCTGAGAAAGTGACTTATTCAAGTAATAATGAATATTTGAAAAAGAAAGACTATAAATCAAAAAAAATACTGTTTGTGCAATAGTAAACTTGCCAAATTCATCAGAGGGATAATTTCTAGCAAATAATAAAATAACTATAAAAGAAGAAATTTGTGTCAAAAAATTTGAAGAAAAGAAAAAAGATAAATTGGGTATAAAAGAATTAAAATTTTCTAAATTCGAATAAATTTTTTTCATATTATAAATATTTTTTAATTATCTTATTTAAAATTAATATTCTTTTTTTATAATTATGATCTGATACTGTTCTTCTGAAACCATTATTTGCAACTTGTCTTAACTTTTTATCATTTTCAAGAAAATATTTGATTTTATAAATCATATCTTGTGTATTTTTATAAGTAATAATCTCTTTGTTTGTAGAAAATAACTTATTTAAACCATATTTTTTATCCGTCAAAATCATACATCCAGAACCAGTTCCCTCAAACAGTCTCATATTTCCTGCATATTTTGTGTCTTCAATATGAGAATTAACCAATATTTTGGTATTAGAAAGGATCTTTAGCATTTTATTACCATAAACAGTTTTTCTAGAATTTATCATTATGTATACTAATTTAAAAATTATATTTAACTTTTCAATTAACGAAAGTTTTGAATTTGAAAACATAAAAAGTTTTAAAATGTGAAAAATATTCATCATCGAAAAATTAATAGCTATATAAGAATTTTTAAAATTTTTTAATAAATGATAAATAAAATTTATTCTATTAAAATGTAGACCTGATTTTATATAAAGAGACCCTATAAAAGATACATCAATTTTCCTTTCTTCAAAATTCTTTATGTTTTTAAATACTGGATTAAAAGCATGTGCAATTTTGTATGCTTTTTTTTTTATTTTTTTTTTAATATCTTTTTTATATCCATCTGTACAAGTAATAACTATATCAGCTAATTTTAATTTTTTTTCAA
>MDTG01285976.1_pt1 | contig 12912 bp, 12 predicted proteins | sample 811421 | NCBI WGS metagenome assembly MDTG01 (sample SAMN05326645, study PRJNA326480) | marine metagenome | isolation source: seawater | place: Pacific Ocean: South East | collected 2011
AATTGTTTCCTACTGTTAGTTGATGCCGTTAAGCTTATATTTCCTAGATTCCATACGCGACAAACCCAAGACTCGCCAGCGTAGTACATGTCATGATTATAAAAGCTGTTTATCGACTTCTGCAATATAACTTCATTACCGTTAACCACATCCTTTACTGATGCCAATATCTTTTCATCCTTGCTCTTTTTTGTTTGTATAACAAGTATATCTCCGACTCTTGGCGCCTTACTTCCGCATAAGTTTGTGTGGTTTAATTCAACCATATCAACACCCCATAAAGCGAGATTCATCGCCACTACTTCTACGCCTAATCACTAAAGGCTCTTTCTTGCGCTTATTTGCCAATTCCATAATTGACTGAGTTTTATTTGAAGCTCGATTCAATGGCTTGCTGCTCATTGCCTTGCTAGTTTTATGCTCTGTCATGTATTTACCGTCATCGTATTGCATTATTCGCCCCTTTAATTTAACTTGCACACACTGTATCACGGCTTTTTAAAAACACTGCTCCGACCAGTTGGCTAGTTAAACTTTAATCAATATAAATTAAGCGCTATACTACAGTTATTAACTAAGAGGGCTAACAATGGCTTTAATAATTGAAACAGGAAATCAAGTAGCAGACGCTAACAGCTATATCACTGTAGCGGACGCTGAGAGCGTGGCGGAGTCTTACGGCATAAGCTTTAGTGGTAACGTTGAAACGGCCTTAAAAGCGGCTTACAAGTGGCTTAATGTGCAAGAGTCACAACTGCAAGGTAAGCGCCTTAGTGATATTGATACTGCAACAACGCAAACGGGTATCTATCCACGCAAGCCAGTTTACATTCGCGGCAATCTAATTGATGAAAACTCTATACCAGTTGAATTAATTGAAGCGCAGGTTTTAGCGGCTTTTGCTAATGAGCAATCAAGTATTTTATTGCCAACTATCGGAAGTACTACGGGTGCGATTAAAAAAGAAGAGTTGGAAGGTGTTGGCTCACAAGAGTTTTTTGAAGGTTCGGCGCTTGACTCTAACGAAACTAATTCAGCTTTACAGTTAGCAATCGCAACACTTGAGCCGTTAACTACACGAGCATTAGGTGGCTTATTTGGTGGGCGTACTGTCGTTAAGGGGTATTCATAATGGCAATTAATCGCGACTTTGGGCGCTCATTATCTGACAATTTAATGAATGGCGCTTTTGCGGGTGTTAGGCGCAGTATTGTTATTACTGAAAACGGCGCTTATGACCCAGTTACAGAAACGGGCGGCGTTGTATCAACTCACACAGGCTTATGTATATTAACAAGCCTCACTAAGTCCGATATTGCTAGCGAGTCTATCCGCGATGCTGAATTTGTTATTAAAAAGCGTTGTGTAGAGGTTGTTGATGATACTAGTGGCGAAAGCTTCCAGGTGCGTAATGACAACTGTGAAATCAAAGTTGATAAACTCGACCCAGTAACTGATGTAAGTTTAGGTATGCAGGACTGCACTATTGTTAAAGTTGAAGTTGATGCTGTTGATGCTGTTTACACTATCTATGGAAAATACCGCTAATGGCTTACAGTAACGAGAAAGAATTAGATATTGAAGATGAGCTAAGTGATTACGTTGTTGATGCAATGCGAAGTGCTGGGCTTGATTTCCTACGCTTAATTACATTTGCCAGCCCTGTTGACACAGGTAGGTTTAGATCTAATTGGACAGTGGGATTTAATTCACCTGATAGCTCTACGACTGGCGCTGTTAACTTCTCTGCTGTTTTGGCAAAGAATGAAGCTGAGGTCAAATTCAATCCGATTAATGTAAATAGCGTTATTTGGTTTAGTAATAACTTGCCTTATGCTGTACCGCTTAACAATGGTACATCAAAACAGGCGCCACAATTCTTTGTCGAAACTGCCGCAAGACGAGCGGAAGTAAATATAAATAGCGGTACATTATGATTAATTATGATTTTGGTGACGCAGCAAAGGCGCTACAAGTTAGGCTTGCAACGTTTATAGCTGATAACTCCATTGACATTCCTGTTAAGTGGTACGGTGGTTCGGGTAGGTTTACAACACCTGATAATTCACCTTGGATGCGTGATACAATAACCGTACTTGATGAGATTCAAGACCCTTGCAAGTGGAAGCGCACTGAGGGATTTTACACAATTGATTTATTTTACCCTGACGATTCAGGTATTAATTCAATGTATGACACAGCTAAGCAATTGCGCGTGTTATTTGAAAATGAAGTGTTTTCCAATGTTAAAACGATGAATGTGGAATTAAATCCACTGCCTGACGAAAAACCTTGGTTACGCTTACAACTTAATATTAATTTTTACACAGAAGGTATGTAAATATGGCTAACGATAATATACGCGCAAATGCAATTAGTGTTTTCATTGCACCGCAAACAGCTAAAAGCGATACGACTAATCTAGTCTTTGATGAGTTTTTTCGCACTGGTGGCGCTCCTGTTGAGACTGTTACTTATGAAACTTCGGCTATTATTGACGATTCAGGTCAGGCGCCTGAACAAGTTAAAACTGGCTCTGAGTCTCAAATGGACGGCGAAAGCGAATACAAGCAAGGTGATTGGCAGTTATTCAAGAAAGCCATTCACGGCGATGAGACTTTAACTGACGTGACTGGCTCAGATATTAGCTTTAGCGCCACAGGTATTGATTCAGGCGCTTCTAATGCGTTTGCTGACTTGATTGCAGGCGATCACTTTTGGATTTCTGGTAGTGCTTCGAATGATGGTATGTTTATCATTGAAACAAAGCTTAATGATAACGAAGTCGAAACAACTGAAGTGCCTGCTGTTGAATCTGCTGGCGCATCTGTCACGGTATTTAGCCGTAAAATTAAATCAGGCGTTACACGCTATTATGATGCAGTTCAAAAGCGCATGCCTTACGATACAGGTGTTGGTGGTATTGGCTATCAAACATTTGTTAACGGCTTGATGGATACGGCGCAGCTAACTATTCCTGCAACGGGTATTGTTACCGAGTCAATGACTTGGCTATTAGGTGGCAAGCTTGCTGGTAAAAATGCTGTTGCCGGTCAATCTGACTCAGGCAATGCGCGACCAAGCACAATGACTAGTGATAACGTTTCTGGTTTTTGGCTGAATGACGCAAGCGAGTAATGTCAAATCCGTAGCGCTGATATGTCAATTTCAAACAATTATGAAACGTCCGACGCTGCTGGCTGTAGTGCTCGTGAATTTGGCAAAGGTAGCATTGGTGTAACAGCTTCATTAGTTGCTTACACTAATAGCGCAGACCCGTTTAAGTACGAAGATTACGCAAGCGGCGCGACTGACGTTAGCTTTGCATTTGGCCTTAAGTCTAATGACGAGTTAACAGAGGTAGTTTACAAGCTTCCTAACTGTAAAGTCACAACAGCAACGCCAGAGCCAGACGGTAACCTGTTAATGACTAACTTTGAGGTAACTGCTCAAGGTAGTAAGTCAGAGTCAACAACTATCAATATCTACGTAAACCAATAAAATTTAGCCCTGGGGAGTTAGCGCTCCCCTTTTTTGGGCATTCGGGGCTAATATGAATTTAAACAACTATCAAGAAGATGAAAAAAGGCAGTTAAACGGCGCTAAAGTTGAAATAGACGGCGCAATTTTTACTATTAAGCGATTCGGCACACGTGAAAGCGATGTTTTCATGGCTGACTTGCGAAAGAAAAAATATAATCCTTACGCCGTTATATCTGACGGTGAAAAGCAGCATTTAGAAAATGAAATATTCGGCGAGTGGCTGGCTAAGTATGCGGTTATTGATTGGGCCAACGTTTTCAATGGTGATGAAGAATTGCCATACAGCAAAGCGGCGGCTTACGATATATTTACAAATCCTGAATATTTCCTTTCATTGAACAATGCTTTAATTTCTCGCGCTGTGGATATTAAAAACTTTATTCATTACAAAGCTGATGAAGATATTGATGCAATAAAACCGCGTATTAAGTTTGATGTTGATCACCCTACCGCAGAAGAAAAAGAAGTTTATATAAAGCACCATCAACGCGCCGGTGCTGAAATTCCTTTCATGGATATAAACGATCTTCAAACTGATTTATTAAACGCGCTTTATCGAGCGGATAGAAACCGAGATAAAGACAGTGCATTAAAAGATAAGCAAATACGTGAACAAGTCGAGCTTGTGGCTTTAGATGAAGATATAGCTATAAGTATTATTCAACATCTTGATTGTTACTTGCTTGAGTGCCGCAACAACAAGATTAAGAGAGAGTCAAAACAATGACAGAAAAGCGCATAAGAGTAAGGCTTGATGCTGGCAACACTAAAGCAGAGATTAAAAGCTTAAACAGTGAAATGAAGGGGTTAGGCTCTACATCTGATAAAACAACCGACTCTATGCGCAGGCTTACAAGCGTTGCTCAAGCTGTCGCGTCTGCGTTAGCTGCGGCTCAAATAGTTAAGTATGCTGATTCATGGACTACGGTCAACAACCGATTAAATCAAGCTACAAGCTCAGCTAGTGAATTTGTTAAGGCTCAAAAAGGCGTTATATCAATAGCTCAAGCGTCTGCAACTGACTTGGAAGGTGTTGCCTCTGCTTATTCAAGGCTTGCTCAGGCAACTAGTGAGCTTGGATTGTCTCAAGATCAACTGCTTAACGTAACGAGTAAATTAACTTTAGCTTTAAAAGCTGGCGGCGCAACGGCTGACGAAACAAGCAGCGTTATGATTCAGTTGGCTCAAGGTCTAGGTTCTGGCGCTTTACAGGGTGATGAATTGCGCTCAATCCTAGAGGCTTCAATACCAATTAGTAAAGCCTTGGCCGCTGAATTTGGCGTTAACGTGGGGCAGCTTAAAACGCTAGGCTCGCAAGGGTTAATCACTGCTGATAAAGTTATTTCAGCAATTGAAAATATGGACGAAAGCGCTCTTTCATTCACTAAGACTTTTGCAGATGGTTTAACTAACGTTAATAACTCACTAACTGTCTATGTTGGTGAAATTAACGAGTCATTAGGTGTAACAAAAACCGCTGGAGAGGCGCTTAACTCGTTAGCTAATAATATTGAAGTTGTTGGCGATGGTTTAATTGTTGTAGCTACCATATTCGGCGCTAGGCTTGCTGGCTCAATAGCTGGATCAACTGCCGCATTAATAGCATACACAAGGCAATCATTGGCTGCATCGGTGCAAACTAACGCTTTAGGGCAAGTGGTTGCAAGGACGACTGTCGCTATGAACGCGCAAGCTTTAGCTGCTAGGGGTGCATCTGCTGCAATGTGTTTGCTTGGTGGTCCGTTAGGCGTAGCTTTGATAGCTGCTGCGGCAATACTTTACTTTGCAGAAACAGCGGAAACCGCACAAGAAAGAACAAAAAGACTTAGTGATGAAGTGCAAGGGTTAACTAAGTCATACACAGAGCTAAACGAAAAGCAAAGGCAGATAGAGTTAACCAATATAAATAACGAGTTTAAAGTACTTCAATTAGAGCTTCAAAATGCACAGAAAAAATTAAACACGTTTAAAAACTTCGGTGAAAGCCCGATTAAAACAGAGAATGTGCGAAAGTATAAAGGCGAGATTGAGCGTATAAATACGGAGCTTGATAAGCTATCAGTTAAGCAGCAAGCAGTTTTTAATGCTGGTTTTGAAGGTGTTGAGTTTACCGATGCTACAGGTGGTAATGGCGGTGATGCAGGTGGGAAAACAAAAGATACAGGAGGCACCACTGATAATGGCTTTGGTAAATTCTCTAGTGCAGAAAAGCTTAAGACTCAATTCTTACAGCAAGAGCTTGCGCTAAGAAACCAATTAAAAGCCGACAATGTAGCGTTAGAGGATGAAGAGTTTGCACTCACAGTTCAAAAAATAGCACAGAATTACGCCATTAGAGGGCAAGCTATACTTGAGAATGAGAAGCTTAACTTCGATCAAAGGCGAGAGCTACTGGCTGAACTTAGCGAGCAAGAAGCTATTGAATACCAGTTGCAGCAAGACAGATTAACCGCCATAAATGACTCTGGCATACAGTCAAGGTTGCAAGCTGAAGAGGCGTACAATCAAACGGTAAACTCGCTTCGCTCAAGCGCTTTAAGTAATGCTGTTGGTTTGCTTTCTGCACTAACAAATGAGTCAAAGGCAGCCGCTATTGCTGGCATTGCAATTCAAACCGCTACAGCTTTACAGGCAAATACGGCTTCAACCGCCGCTGCTGCAACTCTTGCTTTTGCATCTCAGTTGATACCTGGTGACCCAACCTCAATAGGTAGGGCTACCGCCGCCGCTGGTTACGCTAATGGTTTAGGAGCAGCAAACACAGCACTAATAATAGGGTCTGGTATTGTTAAAGGTGTTGGTGCTCTTGGTGGCTCATCTTCTGGCGGGTCGTCTAGCTCTGGTTTTTCTCAATCTTCTGGAACAAGCTCAACAATTGCACCGACTGCACCAACTCAATCAACTCAGCGAGTATTTAACATTGAGCTACCTGATTCGGGATTCGTGGCAGTTGATACGGTTAGTGATATACTTAAATCATTAGCTGAGAATAACGAGGATATGCAAATTGCAATCAGTAAAGGGCAAAAACAAGCGGCGCGAGTGGGGGCTATATAATGGCTAATTTCGTAGCAAACACAATTGTATTAGATGGTGCGCCTACCTCATCACAGCAAGACACATGTTTTGCTTTGGTGGGGTATAAAAACGATATACCTACATCAACTTATAGCGGTCAAAATGCTGATTCAGCATACCCATTTGCCAATTGCTTAGATTATCGCGATAACACGCAATACAGCCCCGCTGCGGATAGTGGGAGTGTTAAAATCATCATAAGCAAGCAGTCACTGTTTACTGTTGATTACTTTGGCTTGGCGCTTCACAACGGCTTTAGCGCTGGTTTGACTGGTAAAGTTGAAATGCAAAATCCATCAACTAACGCTTATGAAGAAATAGCAACATTCACGCCTTACGGTACGAATAAAACCATCTGTGAATACTTAGGCGTTAAAGAGGCATTTAGATTCAAGATTACACTTAACTTTACAAGCAAGTTATTTATAGGTGCTTTGTATTTGGGTAAATCATGGTCTCTAGGTCGCCAGCCTGATATCGGACTTAAACCAGCCTCACTAAATAACGTTGATGAGGTTGTAGGGTTTAATGATAACAACGGTCAGTTTGTTATAGGTCGCGTTGAAACTGTGGGTTTTGACACAGACGCAAGCTTTAGCCTGATACCTATGCTTGGTGATAATGGTATTAGGGCTAACTGGCCGAGCTTTCAAACACACTGTAAAATGTCGCGTCCATTCTTTTTTAAGTGGTCTGTATCAAACAATGACAATACGTTTGGGCAGTATAAAAACCCAAGCTCAATGCCTGATATAACTTATTCGACACCCCTACACGGTACAGTACCAATTAAAATGAGAGGGCGCGATTAATGAGCTTTGATTCTAAGAAGGATATCGGCGGGATTCGCACAGTTACCGCCGTTGCTATCTACCCAAATGCCTGTAAATACTCTGTGCCTGATACGATAAACAAAGGGCTTTGCACAAGCGGTCAAGCTGTTGATGATGCTTATACTGGAGCTTTGCCTGTATCTCAAAATGCTGGTTCTGATATTGAATTTTACACAAATTCTACGCCATATATGACAACCGAGTCAGGTGAAGTTGTTAAGATATCCGTAACAGACTCAAGCAATGTAAGTATTTTATCGCGAGGTCAATTCGGAACAACAGCGACGGCAATATCAAGTGGCGAACAATTAAGGGTTATTCATAGCGGCGAGGCTGACGGAAGCTGCAAAGGCTACCCGCAATTGCCAAACGGACAAGGCTGCTCAAGTGGTGACAGTTTCGATCGCACTGTTGAACGTGAATTATTATTTCCAACATCGCAAAACTTTAACGGTCAAATATATTTTAACGGCTTAAAGTCTGTATCTCATACACCTGTAGAGTTAAAGCCTGGAATGGCAATGGCTAAAAACGCCAGTGTAAATATAACCATTGGAGATAATACCGATGAAGATGTTTATACGGTGCCATACGCAGCGCAGAGAACAAGCAAGGCGACTTTATTTAAAAAGCTAATAGCTCGACACCCTTATTTTCAGAATAGACGCTTAGTGACGTTTAGCGGCTTTCTAGGTGATGATGGGAACTTTGACCGTACGCAGTGTGTTGAGCGTGAATACATCATTGACAGCTTAAATCTAAACAACAACACGGTGACAATTAGAGGTCTTGACCCTCTTATGCTTGCTGAGCGTAAAAAAGCCAAATACCCTGCGACATCTTACGGTCGCTTATCCGTTGCTATAGATAATAGTTCAACTAGCATATTTATGGCTAATGCTGTTGATGGTGAGTATGGCTTAAATGGCGATCCTGTCACGGTAAATATTGAAGATGAATTAATTGATTGCACTGTTACCGATAGCATTGCAGGCGAGCTTGCGATAGTTACTCGCGCCGTTGGTGGTAGTGAATTAAAAGACCATGATGTTGAATCGTCTGTGCAGCTTGTGCCTGTTTGGGAAAACTTTAACCCTGTCACAAAGATTATTGAAGTACTGCAAACAACAAGCATTGAAAGCCGATTCTATGAAGATTACACGGATGCAGAGGCTAATGTGGTGCCTAACATGGGCAAGGTCTACATTAGAAAACCGGATTCTGTTGAAAATATCATTGATGAGGTCATTCAATCATGGTCTGAAAGTGGTATAGCCTTATACTTTGATGAAGCAGCTAAAAAAATTAAGGTTAAAGTGTTTAGCGACTTTGGGCAGCAACCTTTAACACTTAGCGACAGCGGCAATATTAAGCTTGGCTCAATCACTGTTGATAACAACTACAACGAGCAAGTTACTAGGGCAACAATAGGCTTTGCACCGATTAATGCAGGTAAAAAGATTGATGATGAAAACTCCAAGATTATTTACAAGGGCATTGACTTAACAACTGAGCTAACAGGTACACTTGAGCCACTGGAAGATGATGAGTTTTACACTCGATTCCTTACAAATAGTGACACGGACATACAAATAGCCGTTGCTGGTATTAATCGCGTATCTCAACTAAATAAACTCCCGCCTAAGATTTACACTTTTGATATTGATTACAAGGATTACGGGCAAATTGAGGGCGGTTTAGTCGAGGAAGGTGAAATAATAAATGTAACTTCTGATGAGGCAACCGATGACAACGGCGATCCAAAATCAGAAAACTTACAAATATTATCAATGAAAGAAAACCCAGCTAAAAACACGTACACAATCAAAGCCAAGATTTATCAAGATATAATCAATGAAGATGATTTTGATTTTATTATTGATGAGAATAAAGAGAATTACGACTTAAGCACAGAGTTTGCACCTACTGAGGCAGGTGAATACACTGTATTCATAAAGTCAGGTGTAACTATTGGCGCCACATCTGTATATAATCCAGCCTTTACAACTGGAACACAAACAAGCGGCGTTACATTAAATATAATTCATCGCGGCTCTATTCTTGGCGCTGGCGGTAAGGGTGGGCAAGGTGCTTCAGCTATTGCACCAAACCAAAACGACAACCCAATAAATGTAGTGGCACAGGGCGCTGGAGGTTTTGCTGGTGGTGATGCAATTTACTTAACCGTACCTACTACGATAGATGTAACACAGGGCGTAGTATACTCAGGAGGCGGTGGCAGCCCTTCAACGCAGAGTGTAGCCAATAGCATTAATAACTTCTTAAGCGCTGGTAATGGCGGCTCAGGTGGTCAAGGCTATGTGGGAGGAGCATTTGGAAATGCTGGCGCTGCAAATATAGAGGGATATGACTTTCAAATAGGGCAAGATGGTGTGGCAGGTTCAAGGTCTGCACCTGGCTTTGTTGGTATAATTTCCGCAGGTCAGTGGGGTGAGTATTCAGGAGTTAGCGGTGTTAGCGGCCCTGCTGGCGCTCCAGGTTATGCAATACTTTCAAACGGAAATAATGTTAGTATTGTCGGTGATAACAGTTTAACAATTAAAGGCTTGAGGGATTTCTAATGGCGTTAGAGCAAATAACATTTAATATTGGAGCGTTTAACGACTCTGATGCAGGCGGTAATAACTATTTTACTGATACAGTTTTTGAAGTTAAAAACCAATCAGATAACACTTTTGCGACAATTTACTCAGACTCAAGCGGTACAACTCAAATCCCTCAGAATGGAATTGATAACGTATCAAACTCAAGGGGTGAGTGTAATTTCTATATTGATGACGGTGATTTTTACCTTGAAGTTAATTCACAGCAAAAGAATTTCAAAACAAGCAAAAAAGCAAGTTCAATATCAACCGCTGGTGGTTTGACGGTTCAAGATCACATAGATAACTCAAGCGGCTACAATATCGACCTGCTCGAAGTTGATAGGACTGGCGTGGTAGATGAAAGCGCTAAATTCAGCCAAGCGATAGATAATGCCATGCTATATGGTGGCGGTGTGTTAAATATAGGTCATAGCGGCTCAATAAAAGTTGAGGTAGAAAAAACCATTTCAAACCTTACTATACAAGGCAAGGCTAAATTAATAGGTGGTGACAGCCACTGCTTGATACTACACGGCGATAATAACACACTGTCTGACTTTGATGTTCAAGATACCGGAAGAAACACAAACACTGTATGGCTTGATGGTGACAACAACACGGCGCTAAATCTAAAGGTTTTCAACGATACTAAGTCAACAAGTGCAACTGCTTTGTTCGGGGATTTGCTTAGACTTTCTGGTAACGACTCGCAGATATTATTCTGTGAAACATACAACGGTTATACAGGCATAAAAAGGGATGGCGGTAACTCGCCTACATCACGTGTTTATGGCGGTAAAATTTGGGGGTGCTACTCTCACGATAATATTAGGGGCGGTACAATTAAACCTGAAGTTGCAAGCGAGTTAATACAAAGCAACAGGTTTAACGACAACAATGTTAACGACATACAGGGGTCTGATGGCTTATTGTGCGAAAGAAACGTTAAAGACTTGAATTTGCAGTTTAATGAGTTTCATAACAACGGCGAGCATGGTTTATACCTTCAAGGCTCATTCTGTAATGTGTCAGATAATCACGCCAATGACAATCACGCATCTGGTTTGAAGTTTGACGGTAAGAAGAATGGAAACTTTAATGATTCTAATGGGGCTTTAACTGATGCAGAGTATAATGCGCAATATATTTCTGAGGATTGCATTATAAGCCACAACCACACCTACAGGAATGGGCTAGGCAAAACCGACTCAGGCATTTATATACAGGAAACCCACAGGGGTTACAGCGTAAGTTTTAATATTGTTAAGGATAATGAGTACGGAATAAGAGCGGTAAATCAACAGCTTGGCGGTGAAATAGAAAATATAACTCTAACAAGAAACACTGTTACTGGTAATATTCAAAAAGATTTAACCTTGGCTGTTACTGATTTTGCCAACATGATCGGCGGAACGTATGGCGTTGCTGAAACCTTCATGCCTGATAGGGTTTTTAACCTAATAGAGATAATAGGCTCAAAAATTGGAACTCTAAACACCGCATCCGTCCAAAATGTAATATTGAAGGATAGCCACATAAACGATGATTGGAATACATCGAGCGCGGGCAGCATAAAAGTTAAAGGTGGATCAATAACAAGCACTTCAGACATTAACATAGCTAATTTTACAAGTATTGAGAGCTGCGACATAAGCCTTGATGGAGATTATCAGATTACCGCCACGGCTCAATGCAATATAGAGTCGATGGTGGACGTAAATATATACGCGCCAGATTCAACAGGTAACGTTTACAATATACCAGATACTTACGCGCCAAATAACACCACATTTTCAAACATAATGATATTTGAAAGCTCGGGCGTTAGGGCCATGGACATTTACGGTGACGGTCACACAGTTAGCGGAGTAAAGGCTAACACGGTATCGGGTCAGGATGTTGTTAGGATAAGGGGTAATGATTGCAGTGTTAACCAGTGTTCATCTAGATTGTCTACATCAGCAAGAGTTACCGCAAGTGGTGACAACAATATTATAATGGGGAACCAGCTCACTGCTATAGACTCAGGAACTGGTAACATTAGAATGGCAAATAGGAGCGAGCCTTAATCGCTGGCAGTGTGGTCTTTGTATAGCAAATAGCAAAGGCCACAACCTAAAACTACTGCAATTATAATCCCTGGTAAATCGTGTAGTAGTTCTGGCATTTTATTTTCCTATCATTCTAGTCTTATCTTGACTGCTTCGCGTTGTACCAAACCAAAACTGCATGGCGCTGCCCCATTCTTTTATAACCACACCTAGTAGCATGAATAGCACCTCACGACTACCGCTAGGCACATCAACCCAAAACAACATAAATACTATTATCATTATGATTAAAGTTAGCCCTACACTTAAATAGGCTGGCATTTTGCTTTTATCATGTGCGGCACGTGCATTTTGCTTGTCGCTTAATTCGGCTTGCAATGTTTTAAGCTTAATCTCTTGTAATTGCGTTTTGTGTGTAAGCTCAATTTCCCTCAGCTTAACTTGCGCTTCAGGATTGCCAGCAATAAATGAGTTTATAGCCTCTGGCGTATTTTCAGTACCAAATTCAGACGCTATTAACGCACCAACGCCTGAGCCTACAGGGCCTAATGCCGCACCAAGCAACGGAGCATAATTAGCAACTTTTTTACCTAAATCAGACCAATTCATAACATCACCCCGCAAATTAATGAGGCCCAAAACACCGCACCATACAATACGCAAACAAGCGTACACCTTAAAAATCTTTGCTCTTTACTCATTTAACACCCCACTTTAAAACCTTTGGCAAATAATAAAACAAATATAAAAACAACAAGCAGCAATGAAATAAACTTATACTTTTGATGCTGAGTAGATTCG
>MDTG01033571.1_pt1 | contig 12911 bp, 15 predicted proteins | sample 811421 | NCBI WGS metagenome assembly MDTG01 (sample SAMN05326645, study PRJNA326480) | marine metagenome | isolation source: seawater | place: Pacific Ocean: South East | collected 2011
GTGTTCTTAGTAAATCTTTTGGTTCTAATCTAAGTTTTTCTAAAATAGATTGAATAATTTTTTTGGAAAGCCCATTTTTTAAATATAAAATTTCAATAAATTTTAAATTATTTTCTTTTAATAGAATAATAGCTTCCCTAGATTTTCTGCATCTAGGATTGTGAAAAACAGATAACATTAAAAAAAGTTAATTTATTTTTTTAATTATTGCTTCAAATGCTTCTGGGTTGTTCATAGCAATATCTGCAAGTACTTTTCTATTTAGTTCTATATTATTTGCTTTAATCTTTGCCATAAATTCACTGTAAGTCATTCCATGTTGCCTGGCCCCTGCATTTATTCTTGTGATCCACAAGGATCTAAAGTTTCTTTTATTATTTTTTCTATCTCTGTAAGCATAGAGCATCGCTTTTTCAACAGCATTTTTTGCGATTGTCCAAACATTTTTTCTACGTCCAAAATATCCTTTTGCTTGTTTTATTATTTTTTTTCTTCTAGCTCGTGAGGCTACTGAATTTGTTGATCTAGGCATAACTTAATTTTTTTTGAAAAAGGCGGCAATAAAGCTCTTTAAGCACATTCTCAGGGTTATTGTATATTTTCACCAAATTTAAATTACTTTAAGCGTAATTGAGACTTAATATTTTCTTCATCACTCTTGTGTACTAATCCTGAGTGAGTTAGTGCAAGCTTCCTTTTTTTGGATTTTTTTGTTAAAATATGACTTTTGAATGCATGTTTTCTTTTAATTTTTCCAGATCCGGTAATTTTAAATCTCTTTTTTGCACTTGATTTTGTTTTCATTTTTGGCATAATCTTGATTTTTTATTTTTTCTTTGGTGTAATAAACATTATCATTCTTTTTCCTTCCAATTCTGGAAGTTGTTCAACTTTTCCAAATTCTTCTAGGTCTTGTGCTAATTTTAAAAGTAAAATGTGGCCTTGTTCTTTAAAAATAATTGACCTTCCTTTAAAAAAAACAAATGCTTTTAATTTTGCCCCGTCTTTTAAAAACTTTTCGGCGTGCTTTTTTTTAAATTCATAATCATGATCGTCAGTTTGTGGACCAAATCTTATTTCTTTGACAACAACTTTACTAGTTTTTGATTTTAATGACTTTTCACGTTTTTTTTGTTCGTACAGAAATTTTTTATATTCTAATATTTTGCATACTGGAGGAACTGCTTTTGGAGATATTTCTACCAAATCAAGTCCTTGATCCTTAGCTAAACTAAGAGCCTGAATAAGCTTGTAAACTCCAACTTCAACATTATCTCCTACAAGTCTCACTTCGTGAGAAGTAATTTTCTCATTTATGCGGTGAGGATTTTCTTTTATTATTCTACCAGGTCTATTTGTTCTTCTTCTTCGAATTCCTATAATTCCTATTTTTAAATTAAACTTTGAAAATTGAAATACTCTTATCAACTTCACTTTTAACCATGGAAGCAAATTCATTTATCTTCTTGCTTCCAATATCTCCCTGTTTATGTTTTCTTATTGAAACAGAGTCAGTATTAGATTCTTTTTCACCTATAACAAGCATAAAAGGAATTTTACTTATTTCAGCTTGCCTTATTTTTTTTCCAATTGTCTCATTTCGAGAATCTAACGACGCGCGAATTTCGTTATTTTCTAGGTAATTTAAAACTTTTTTAGCGTATTTTTCATGTTTTTCACTTACGCACAATATTATTACTTGTTTAGGTACTAACCATATTGGTAAGTTCCCTTTGGAGTGTTCGAGTAAAATTGCGACAAATCTTTCCAAACTCCCAAATGGTGCCCTATGAATCATAACTGGCCGATGAGGTTTGTTATCATCTCCTTTGTAAGTTAATTCAAACCTTTCTGGAAGATTATAATCAACTTGAATAGTTCCTAATTGCCATCTTCTTCCAAGAGCATCCTTAACCATAAAATCTAATTTTGGACCATAAAATGCAGCTTCGCCATACTCAATAAGATATTTCAATTTTTTTTCCTCAGTTGCGTTGATGATTGCATTTTCTGCAAGTTCCCAGTTTTCTTTACTGCCTATATATTTTTCAGAATTATTTTTATCTCTCAAAGAAACTTGAGCTTCAAAATCATTAAAACCTAAGGAATTAAAAACATATAATACCAATTCAATTACGTTTTTAAACTCCTCATTTAATTGATCTGGCGTACAAAAAATATGAGCATCATCTTGAGTAAAACTCCTTACCCTTGTTAAACCATGCAATTCACCACTTTGTTCATATCTGTATACTGTACCAAATTCTGCATATCTAACGGGAAGTTCTTTATAACTCCACGGCTTAGATTTGTAAATTTCGCAATGATGTGGACAGTTCATTGGTTTTAACAAAAAACTTTCTCCCTGAGCAGGAGTTTCTATGGGTTGGAAACTATCTGAACCATATTTTTGAAAATGTCCTGAGGTCATATAAAGTTCTTTATTTGCGATATGTGGTGAGATAACTTGTTCATACCCAGCTTTCTTTTGAGCCTTTTTTAAAAAATTTTCTAATCTTTCCCTTAGATCAGCTCCTTTTGGAAGCCAAAGGGGCAAACCAATACCAACTTTTTTGGAAAAAGTAAATAACTCTAGTTCTTTTCCAATTTTTCTGTGATCTCTTTTTTTTGCTTCTTCTACGAGTTCTAAATATTTAGAAAGCTCAATTTGTTTAGGAAATGAAATCCCGTATATCCGAGTAAGTTGTTTTCTGTTTTCATCACCTCTCCAATAGGCACCAGCAATAGAGGTTAATTTAACAGCCTTAATTAAACCAGTATTTGGAATATGTCCACCTTTACATAAGTCAGAAAAGTTAGAATGATCGCAAAAACTAATTTCACCATCCTTAAGATCATTAATTAATTCAACCTTATACTCATTATTAATTTCTCTATAATAGTCCAATGCTTTAGACTTTGAAGAAGATCTCATTTTAAAATCTGATTTTTTTCTAGCTAATTCTATAAATTTAGTCTCGAGCTCTAGTAAGTTTTTTTCTGATAAATTTATATCTGCAAAATCTACATCATAATAAAATCCATTTTCTATTGGTGGTCCAATTGTTAGTTTTGCTGAGGGATATAAAAAAAGAATTGCCTCTGCCAGTACGTGAGCCGAAGAATGCCAAAAAGCCGCTTTACCTTCTTTTTGATCCCATGTAAAAAAATTAATATCCCCATCTTCGTTTAAGGTTGTTGATGACTCAACTATTTTATCATTATATTTCGCAGAGAGTACTTTTCTTGAAAGTCCTTCACTTATACTTTTAGCAATATCTATTACAGATATCCCTTTTTCAAAGCCTTTTTTAGCTCCATCCGGGAAAGTAATTTTGATCATATTAAAATTTTATTAATAGTAAAGATAGGATGACAATTATTTACACCAAAATCTGAAATTACTATTATGTTTTATTTTTTTGTTCACTCAGTAAGCTGTTAACTAAATTCGAAATCCCAAGAAAACCTAAAACAATTGAAAATCCCGCAATAAGAAGACCTACTGTAAGGACGTAAATATAAAATTCATGGTTTTTGTTTTGGAAAGCTTGATGTATTATAAATGGACCCATAAAAGCGAAAATAATTGCTAAGGATAGTTTTTTTAGTCCTTTTATGAATTTAATCTTATTCATATTTGTATGATTCGATGGCTTTTCTTACGCTTTTATACTTATTTAACAAATCACTGGCCTTTGAGTATTCAATACCTAGACTATTTGAAATTATTCTTATACCGCGATCTATAAGTTTTTCATTTGTTATTTGAATATCTATCATCTTATTGTCTTTGATATGTCCTAACTTTATCATTGTGGTAGTAGATATAATGTTAAGTATAAGTTTTTGAGCTGTCCCAGATTTCATTCTTGAACTGCCAGTAATATACTCGGGGCCAACAATAACCTCAATTGGGTAATCTGAATACCTTGTCAAAGGACTATTTGGGTTGGAACAAATACATGCAGTTGGGATATTATTTTCATTACAATTTTTTAGTGCTCCAACAACAAAAGGAGTTGATCCTGATGCAGCAATTCCAATCACAAAATCTCTTGAGTTAATGTTATGCTTTTTTAATTCATCCCACCCCATTTTAAAATTATCTTCAGCATCTTCAATTGAATTTCTTAAAGCCATATCACCACCAGCTATTATACCTATTACTTTGTTTGGCTCAGTTCCAAAAGTTGGTGGACATTCCGACGCATCTAGAACTCCCAGTCGGCCGCTAGTTCCAGCTCCGATATAAAAAAGTCGACCATCATCTTTTAGTTGTTCAACTATTTTATTTATTAATTTTTCAATTGTGGGAATTAACTTTTTAATTGCTTTTAAAGCATTAAAGTCTTCGTTGTGAATTTCATTAATTATTTCATTGACAGATTTTTTCTCTATATCATTATACAAAGAATCTTCTTCAGTTATTTTTCTATAGTCCATTAAACATATAAATTAGGATAATTTATTTTCCAAATTTAATTTAATTTCATTTAAGAATTCTTCTGTTGTTTGATAGTTGTCTATTTTTAGTTTTTCGTTAAAAACTAACATTGCCAAATCTTTTGTCATTTTCCCACTTTCAACAGTTTCAATACAAATGCCTTCCAATAAATTACAGAAATTTATTAGATCTTGATTATTATCTAACTTTCCTCTAAAAGCTAATCCTCTTGTCCATGCAAAAATTGAGGCAATAGGGTTTGTAGATGTTGCCTGACCTTTAAGATGATTCCTGTAGTGTCTTGTAACCGTTCCATGAGCTGCTTCAGCTTCCATTGTCTTTCCATCGGGAGTTACTAGAGTTGAAGTCATCAAGCCCAACGACCCGAATCCTTGAGCCACAGTATCGGATTGTACATCCCCATCATAATTTTTGCACGCCCAAACAAAACCGCCATCCCATTTCATAGCAGCAGCAACCATATCATCAATTAATCTGTGTTCGTAAGTTATATTTTTATTCTTAAAAAGTTCTTTAAACTCATTTTCATAAACTTCTTGAAAAATATCTTTAAACCTTCCATCGTAGGCTTTTAAAATTGTATTTTTAGTGGATAAATAAAGTGGCCATTTTTTATCTAGGGCTCTGTTCATACACGATCTTGCAAACCCATAAATTGAGGAATCAATATTATACATCCCCATAGCAACTCCATCTTCTTTAAAATCATATATTTCCCATGATTTTGATACATCTCCATTGTCTGGAGTAAAAGTCATCGTAAGCTTACCTTTTCCATGAGTTACAATATCAGTTGCTTTATACTGATCTCCAAAAGCGTGTCGTCCTATACAAATTGGTTTTGTCCAACCTTGAACATATCTTGGAACATTCTTCATTATGATAGGTTCCCTAAAAACAGTTCCTCCAACAATATTTCTTATGGTGCCATTAGGTGATCTCCACATTTTTTTTAATGTATACTCCTTAACCCTTTCCTCATCAGGAGTAATCGTTGCACATTTTATACCTACATTAAATTTTTTTATTGCATTAGCTGCATTTACAGTAACTTGATCATCAGTGAAATCTCTATTTTTAATTCCTAAATCATAATACTTAAGATCAATACTTATATACGGTAATATGAGTTTATCTTTGATGAACTTCCAGATTATTCTTGTCATTTCATCCCCGTCTATTTCGACTACTGGATTTTTAACTATTATTTTTGGCATCTTTTATTGATTTGGGGAATAAACATATAATAAGGTTGAGGTAAGACATGTTGTATATACATAAAAAAAACACTATTTGGCTTTTTTTAGACTTAATTAATAACTTCTTTAATTCTAGCTTTTTTTCCTCTAAGCTGTTTGAAATAATATATCCTAGAACGTCTAACTTTCCCCTTCTTATTAACTTCAATTTTTTCAATTCCTGGAAGGTTTAATGGGAAAATACGCTCTACTCCAATCGTTCCAGACATTTTTCTTAAAGTAAAGGTTTTAGTTGCACCTTTACCTTTAATTTGAATTACAACCCCTTTAAAGAATTGCGTTCTTACTTTTTGACCTTCTCGAATTTGATAATAAACCGTTATTGTGTCTCCGGAGGAGAATTCTGGAATGTCATTTTTGTTTATAAACTCGTTTTGAATAAAATCTACAATATTTTCCATTTTTAACAACAGATTGGATTATTGAATATTAATAGCTATTTGACGCGCAAAAATACTTTTTTTTTACTTAATAGAAAAATTCAAAACATATTTAGTTTTTAAATAAATCTGGTCTATTTCTTTTTGTACGTTCAATTGATATTTGTTCTCTCCACAGGTCAATTTTGTTCTTATCTCCAGAAAGTAGTATTTCAGGTACATTTAACCCGTCATACTTTGATGGTCTTGTGTAAATAGGTGGGGCTAAAAGACCATCTTGAAAAGTATCATATAAAGCAGAACATTCATTACCTAATACACCAGGTATAAGTCTTATAATTGAATCACATAAAACAGCTGCTGCTAATTCACCTCCAGATAAAACAAAATCACCTATTGAAATTTCTCTTGTTACAAAAAGATCTCTAACTCTTTGATCAACCCCTTTATAATGTCCACAAAGTAAAATTAAATTTTTTTTATTTGATATATCATTTGAAATTGATTGATTCAATTTTTCACCATCGGGTGTTAGGTAAATTACCTCATCATATTGCTTCTTTGATTTTAATTTTTTTATGCATTTAGCTATCGGTTCGATCATCATTACCATTCCGGCTCCTCCACCGTATTGATAGTCATCAACTTGTCTGTATTTATTTGAACTATAATCTCTAGGATTATGAAAGTTAATTTCTACATGTTTTGACTCTATTGCCCTTTTAATTATTGATGCCCTAAAGGGACCTTCTAAAAGTTCTGGAAAGAGAGTTATTATGTCAATATTCATTGTCTATTTTATCATTCAAAAATAATTCGTTCCTTATCACCAGTTGGACTCATAAATAATATTGATGTCAATGATTCTAGATCAATTCTATCAATTTGACTAATATTTTTGATTTCGACTTCATTTATCTTTAGTATGAAATAGCCTTTGTCAATGCCCATTTTATTTAATCTTGAATTTTCAACACTAGTTACCTTTACACCTGAATTGTCTTTTAAAATAATTTTATCCTTTTTATTAATATTTCTAACTTCCATACCTAAAAACAGAGTTCTTGTTATTTTTTTTAAAACGACATTTGTTTTAAATGTTTTATTATCTCTAACATATTCGACTTTAATTATATCGCCAGGTCTTTTTGTTGATAAATATCCAGACATATCTGAGAACTTATTTATTTTAATCAAATCTATTCTTGTTATTATATCATTTTTTTTAATCCCGGCTTTTTCAGCTCCAAGATTTGGCTCAACATTATTTACATAGAAACCCTCAGTTTCATTAATATTTAGTTTTTTTGCTAAATTTTGATTTAATGCATTTCCACTAACTCCCAACAAGCCTTTTTGAACACTTCCAAATTCTAACAAATCTTCAAATACCTTTCTAGCAAGATTACTTGGTACAGCAAATGAATATCCAACAAAGCCACCGGTTATTGATGATATTGCAGTATTAATACCAATTAATTCTCCCATTGTATTAATTAATGCACCGCCACTATTACCCTGGTTTACTGCAGCATCAGTTTGAATAAATGATTGATTTTTTCTATCTAATTGATTTAGATCTCTAGATTTTGCACTTACTATTCCAGCTGTAACTGTTGAGTTGAGATTAAATGGATTTCCAACTGCCAAAACCCATTCTCCAATTTGAATAGATTCGGAATTTCCGAATGGAATATAATTTAACGATTTACCAGATTCAATTTTTAGAACAGCAATATCCGTGTATGGATCAGTTCCTACAAGATTAGCTAAATATGTTTTATTATCATTGGTTGTCACCTCAATTTCAGATGCATCTTTAATCACATGGTCATTAGTTATTATATATCCGTCAGGTGATACAATAACTCCTGACCCATTTCCAATCCTTTTGGGGGTAGATTCTCCATAAAGTCTGTAAAGCCAGTTGTCTGAATTATCATTATAATTGGAGGTATTCTTTATATGAACTACTGCATTAATAGTTTTCTCGGCTGCTAAAGTAAAATCAGTTTTTTCAGTATTAGATTTTAAGTTGGGATTGAATGAAACATAGTTGGGAATTGTTTTTTCAAATGATGTTAATTCAACATTCTTTTCTCTAAACTCAATATCATTATAAACGTCATATATAATTATAGAAATAAAACAGCTAAACATTGAAATGGAAAATATTTTAAAATAAGACCTCATAATCGTTAAATTTAATTTTTTGTCTAAATTAATAAGTTGAATAAATATGATTTTGTATTTAACTACTTTTTAACATAGTTTTTTTAATGATGTTTTTGATTATTTTTGAAATAATATGAAAATTAAATTTATAAAATATCAAGGGGCAGGAAATGATTTTATATTAATCGATAATAGATTTCAAAAATATTCACTTAAAACTTATCAAATAAAGTTTTTATGTCATAGAAAATATGGAATAGGGGCTGATGGTTTAATTTTTTTGAATCATTCTGATGATTTTGATTTTGAGATGATATACCATAACTCAGATGGTAACCAGAGTACAATGTGTGGCAATGGAGGAAGGTGTATAGTTGGTTTTGCAAAACACCTTAATATAATTGATTCAAGAGCCAGGTTTTTAGCAATTGATGGGATTCATGAAGCAAGAATACTAAAATCATCAAGAATATCTTTATCAATGTCAAATATAAATAATATAAAAAACACTAATAAATACGTTTTTATTGATTCAGGATCACCTCACCATATTATTCAAGTAAATGATATTGATAAAATAGATGTTTTTAAATTGGGATTAAAAGTTAGGGGTTTAAAAAAATACCAACCAAAAGGAGTTAATGTTAATTTTATTGAAAAAGTATCAAACAATATTTTTAAAATTAGAACCTATGAAAGAGGAGTTGAAAATGAAACACTTGCATGCGGATCTGGTGCTGTTGCTTCAGCTATTGCAATGCATCATAATGGAGAAACAAAACAAAATAAAATATTAATCAAAACACTAGGAGGTAATTTAGGAATTGAATTTGAATATAACTCTAATAAATCTTCCTATCATAAGATTTTTCTTGAAGGAGATATTAATCTTGTTTTTGATGGATATATTGATATATTATGAAAACATTTCTAAGAAATTTAAAAGAATCAGATATTGATATTTTATATAAAGTTGAAAATGATAAGACGCTATGGAAGTTCTCTAATCAAAAAGAAGGTTTTACAAAAAAAATCTTAAAAAAATATATAAAGATAGCTTCTACAGAAAATTTATTTTCCGCTAATCAAAAAAGATTTGTGATTCAGAGTTTTGACCTTAATATTATTGGGTTTATTGATTTGTATGATTATAATGCTGAAAAAAGAAATGCGTTTATTGGTATTGTAATTTTAAAAAAATTCAGGAATAAAGGAATTGGTTCAAGATCTATAAAGGTTTTAGAAAAAATTTCTAAAAGCTATGGAATTAGAGAATTAAATGTGAAAGTTGACCCCATAAATATTTTAAGTATTAAATTATTTAAAAAATCTGGTTTTAGAAAAATCAAGGTCGATCAATATCAAAAAACTATTAATTGTGATTAAAAAAATTTCTTTTTTTATTATGCCTATGTTGATTTTCATCTCTGCCTTCTTTTTGTTTTTTATTTTTAAAACTTTTTTTTTAGATAATACAAAGTTTACTGAAAGGGAATATAAGCTGTACATTGAGCCAAATACTGATTTTAATACTTTAACAGATAAATTAAAAAATGTTGTAAAATCAATATACTATTTTTCAATTGCATCAAAAAATAAAGGTTATGATGACAGGATCAGATCAGGTCTTTATGTCATTCCAAAGGGATCCAATAATAATGATATAATCAATATTTTAAGGGGAAGGAGTAAAGCAATTAATGTAACTTTTAATAATCATGAAAGGTTAGAAAATATGGCTGGAAGAATTTCTAAACAAATTTACTTAGATAGTATAACGTTGATAAATTCTTTTTATGATAACAATTTTTTGAATAAGTATGGATTTAATTCAAATACTGCAATTGCAATGTATTTACCTAATACTTATAGTTTTTTTTGGGATACCAGTGTGGAAGATTTTCGCAGGAAAATGTATGAGGAGTATAATAAATTCTGGGACAATGACAGATTAATAAGAGCTAAATTAATTGGATTATCAAAAACTGAAATATCTATACTTGCATCTATTGTTCAAAAAGAATCTGTTATGAAAGATGAGAGACCTAAAATTGCAGGGGTATATTTAAACAGATTAGAAAAAAAGATGAGATTACAAGCTGACCCGACAGTCATCTTCGCTCTAAAAAATAATTCAGGTGATTTCAAGAGGCAAATAAAAAGAGTCTTATATAAAGATTTAAAAATCAAATCGCCATATAACACATATCGAAATAGGGGTCTTCCACCCGGTCCCATTTGTATGCCTGATTTAGATGCAATAGATGCAGTTTTAAATTTTGAAAATCACAAATATTTATATTTTGTCGCTGATCCTGAAAATAGAGGATATCATTTGTTTGGAAGAAATTTAAAAGAGCATAATAATAACAAAAAAAAATACATCCGTTGGATAAATAAAAAGAAAATTTATCGTTGATCTAAACAAGAAAAAATAAATTAACTTATTTAAACTATTTTATGTTTTAATAACTATCAATTATAAATATAGTTGGACGCTTATTTAAATCTAAAGATTTAATACTTTTCCATTCATCAATTGTTTTAGTTTTAATATTTTCTGAAATTAAAGTTAAATCAGTTGCAATACATAATTTAATTGAACCTGACAATGAATTAATAAGATCCTTAAACAAAGAGTTATTTCTGTATGGAGTCTCCATAAAAATTTGTGACTGGTTATGGGTTAATATTTTTTTTTCCAGAGACTTAATTTTTTTTTTTCTTTCTCTTTTTTCAATTGGAAGATACCCGTTAAATGAAAAATTTTGTCCATTCATGCCCGAAGACATCAATGCTAAAAAAATTGATGAAGCTCCTACAAGTGGCTTAACTTTTATTTTAAGATTGTGTGCTCTAGAAATTATCGAAGAACCAGGATCTGCTATTGCAGGACAACCAGCATCTGAAATCATACCAATTGAATTCCCCATCAAACAAATATCCAAAAATTTTTTAGACTCACTGTTTGGGGTGTGCTTATTTAAAACATTTATAGAAATTTGGTCTTGAGATTTATTTGGATTAACAAGTTTTATTAATCTTCTTACTTTTTTTTCATTTTCAGCAATAAAATTATCTAATCCATTTATTATATGTTTTACTTCAGCTGGAATACTGTAATCGATCTCATCGTTGCCTATGGTATTTGGAATGATGTATAAACAGCCTTTTTCAAGCATTATTTTTCAGTTTAAGTGATATCTTTTTACATTGTTCATCAATTAATTTGAAGCAATAATCAAAATCTTCCTCTCCACCAAAGTATGGATCTGGAACATCCTTTTTAGGAATGAAAAGTTTTATTTTTGAGCTATATTTTTTTTCCTTATCTATTGAACTTATATTTTTTAGATTATTTTTATCCATGACAAAAATGTGATCAAATTTTTTAAAATCATTTCGATTAAATTGTCTGGCTTTTTGGGAGCTAATATTTATATTATTTTTTTTGGCAACACTAATACTTCTTGGATCTGGTGAACTTCCAGTGTGATACGAAGCAGTCCCTGCTGAGTCAATAAAAAATTTTTTTTGTGGAAGATATTTTTTTAAAATACCTTCAGCCAAAGGAGATCTACAAATGTTTCCTAAACAAACAAATAGTATATGTGAATGGTAACTATTAGATTTTATACTGTAAGTTTTTGATTTAGATCCTCAACGTATTTTCTAAATTGCTTATCAGTAAAGCTTAAATTATCAACTGTTTTACATGCATGAAGAACAGTTGCATGATCTCTTTTTCCTATTTGAGATCCTATACTTGCAAGAGAAGCCTTAGTAAATTTTTTAGCAAAATACATAGCTAATTGCCTAGCTTGGACAATATGCCTTTTCCTTGTTTTAGACTGAAGAGTGGAAATATCCATTTGAAAATACTCAGAAACTACCTTTTGAATGTAGTCGATCGAAACTTCACGTTTGGTATTTTTTACAAATTTATTAACAATATCTTGTGCTAATTGAATATTGATTTCCATTTTATTAAATGATGATTGGGCAATTAGAGAAATAATTGCACCCTCCAATTCACGTATGTTTGTTTTGATACTTTTAGCAACATATTCAATAATATTATTTTCAATCTTGACTCCATCTCTAAATAATTTATTCTTAACAATAGAAATTCGTGTTTCATAATCAGGAGATTGAAGTTCAGCTGACAGACCCCATTTAAATCTTGACAAGAGCCTTTGTTCAATATCTTGCATATCAACAGGTGCTTTATCAGAGGTTAAAATAACTTGTTTTCCATTCTGATGCAAATGGTTAAAAATATGGAAGAAAACATCCTGTGTTCCAGACTTACCGCTAAAAAACTGAACATCATCTATTATTAAAATATCTATTATTTGATAAAAATGGATAAAATCATTTCTTGAATTTTTTTTGATAGAATCAATATATTGTTGGGTGAATTTTTCTGCTGAAATATATAAAACAGTTTTATCTGGATATTTTTCTTTGATTTCAACTCCTATTGCATGAGCAAGATGAGTTTTACCTAATCCAACACCTCCATATATTAATAGTGGATTAAATGATGTTCCCCCAGGTTTATTTGATACAGCTAGACCTGCGGACCTGGCAAGTCTATTTGAGTCGCCTTCAAGAAAATTATCAAAA
>MDTG01120505.1_pt1 | contig 12911 bp, 11 predicted proteins | sample 811421 | NCBI WGS metagenome assembly MDTG01 (sample SAMN05326645, study PRJNA326480) | marine metagenome | isolation source: seawater | place: Pacific Ocean: South East | collected 2011
GATTTCTAAATCTTGCTTTATCAACTGTCATTAAAAAAACTAATTTATTTTCATAAGTTTTTTTATCGATACCAGCAGCTGTCAGTGCTGCAGCTGCTTGTCCAAATGCTTCAACAATTAAAACTCCAGGCATAACTGGTTCACCAGGAAAATGACCCTGAACAAAAAAACTATTTTTCTTTACATTAACAATCGCAGTAGCAGATTTTAATTTTTTTATATTTATTAACTCATCTATTAAAAGCATTGGTTCTCTGTGCGGTAATAAATTTTCAATTTGTTTTTTATCTAAGTTGTCAGACATTTATTTATTTTCTTTTAAAAATTTTCTAATATCTTTTGCAGGATATCCCATCATTTTTGTGTTGTCTGGTATATTTTTTATAACTCCACTACCACCACCAATTTGAACATTATTTCCAATCTTTAAATGCCCAGAAATACCTGCTTGCCCACCAATTGATACATTGCTACCTATAGTAGAGCTACCAGCAAAACCAACTTGTCCAGTGATAATACAATTTTCTCCAATTTTAACATTATGAGCTATATGAACTTGATTATCTATAAATGTATTTTTACCTATAATAGTGTCGGATATAGAACCTCTGTCAATTGTGTTGTTACAACCGATTTCAACATTATCGTGAATTATTACCATACCAACATGAGGATATCTGAAATTTTTTTTTTTATCAGGTAAAAAGCCAAAACCTTTTTTTCCTATTATTGCGCCATCCAAAATTCTTACATTATTACCAATAATTGAATTTTTTATTATTACATTATTACCAATAACACAGTCTAAACCTATAACGACATTTGACTCGACTATACTATTGTGACCAATAATAGTATTTCTACCTATTTTAACATTTTTTCCAATTAATATATTTTTCCCAAATTTTATTTTTTTGTAATTACTTTCTATTGGCTGTTTTAATGAGAAATCAACTGCATCATCTAAAGAATTAGGATAAAAAAGTTTAGTTATTAATGCCACAGATTTCAAAACATTTTTAACTATTATCGGCTTACAATAATTTTTAACTATTTTGCTATATTTTTCACTAGTTATAACATATTTAACATTTGATTTTGATAATAAATCTAAATATCTAAGACTGTTAAAAAAAGAGATATCATTTTTTGAAGCTTTATCTAAGTCTGTGATATTATATATTTTAATATTTTCTTTTATTTCAGTATTTTTAAAAATCTTCAAAATATCAGATAAATATATATTTGTTTTTTTTGTGAAAAAATTATTTTTAATTTTCATTTAAAAGTTTTTGTCTTTTTGTTTCTTCGTTAAATAAAACAATTATATTTTTAGTAATGTCTAAAACTTTAGCACCAATTAGTATATTTTTTTTGTCTAAAACAAGTGAAATATTATTTTTTTCAACAAAATCTGTAATAATTGGATTAAGTATGACTAATATATTCGAACTATATTTTTTTTTCATTTATGACTAAATCATTTTTTTGATTTCTAAAAATTCTGTATTCTTTAACAACTTTTTCTAAATCATTTATATTTTTATTAAGTTCTTCATTACTAAGAATATTTTTTTTATTTTTAATATCAGTTTCCTTAGCTTTAATTATTTCTTCTTTCTTTTTTACTTCTTGATTTATTTCACCCTGAAGTTTTTTAATTTTTTTTTTGTAAAACAATCCTAAATCAGATTTATCAACAATAAATTGAATATCCAAATAAACAATGTTACTATTTGAATTAACAATATTTGAATTTAATAAAAATAAAATTATTAAAATAATTATTTTCATTAAAAAGAGGTTCCAATTTGAAATCTAAATTTTTCAGTAATATCTGTATCTGCTTCACTGAGTGGAATTGCATATGAGAAAGTCAAAGGGCCAATTCCACTAAACCAATTTACTGCTACTCCTGTAGAAGACCTGATCTTATTTGAGTCTATACTGCTATTATAGTCTACTTCCCACACATTAGCTAAATCAATAAAAAAATTTACATCAATATTTTCATTTTCAAAAAGCACATTAGGAAGTGTTGAGTTCAAATTCAATGCAGAAGCATAATTTCCACCTATGAATTGGTTTCCATCTTTAGGCCCAATCTTTCCACTCTCAAAACCTCTCAACTTTCTACCTGGTACATAAACTCTTTTTGAAATTCTAACATCTTCATCAATTGAATTTATTGTTTTTAAATAGAAATTTGCAGATAAAATTAGATTATCACTCAGTGAATGATAAATAGAACTTGTAAAACTATTTTCTATAGATTTGTCGTCAGAAATTAAAGGCAAGGTTTGAGAAAAATTATTTATATAACCATCTGTTGGTTGATAATCTTGATTTAGTCGATTATATCTCAATGAATATGTTATTAAATTCTCAAAGTATGTACCTTCTTGTTTTTTTAATAAGTTGTTCGCTGTTGAGGATGTTTCAAGATCTTCATAATAATTTGATAGTTCCAAATTGACAAATAAGTTTGTTTTCTGCTCAAACTCTGTACCAAAAATAAAGCCAGTTCTGTTGGTTTTATATCCACCAGTAGACATAAAATCATTGGTCGTATTTTCAATACTAGTTTTAATAGATTTATCTGAATTGTTATAATTTGGATTGATTACAGAAAACTTTCCTTTAAGGGAGTCATCAGAAATAATAACATTTGCATCTAATTTGATACCTAAACCTAAATAATTATTTTCTTTAATACCAGCATTAAGTGAAGATCCAGTTGTACCTGTGCCTGCACCTGCTGAAATTTCACCTGTTGCTTTTTCTTCAACAGTAATATCAATATTTTTACTAATATCAGTCTCATTATTTATAGAATAATTAACTGATTTAAAAATATTTCTAGCTTTAATTTTTGAAATTGATTTATTAAACAAAACATCGTTAAAGGCATCTCCTTCATCAACAATAAATTCATTTCGTAAAACTTTTTCATCAGTTATGAAATTACCAAATATATTAATTCTATTTACATATAGCTTTTCTAATTCATCTAAACTAATGCTAATATTTATTTTATCTTGCTCATTAATAATTTCTTTATATTTTGCATTAATAAATATAAAATTATTTTGAAGTATATATCCATTTAACTCATCAATTAAGGAAACTATTTTTTTTTTTGAATATTCTTTACCTTCCAATTTTTTTAATTTTTTTTCAAAAATGTCAATATTTTCTATTTCATAATTTTCTTTATTTAATATTTGGATATTATTAAAAAAGAATTTGTTTCCAGAATTAATATTAAAAATTAATTCAAATTGGTTTTCATTCGTAATTAAAGCAGTAGCAGATTTAATTTTTATATCAAAATAACCTCTATTTTGATAATATTTCTTCAATCTTATTATATCAGTATTAATTCTGTTAGTATCTAGAAATTTATTCCTAGTTAAAAATTTCCAAAATTTATTTTCTTCAGATAAAATAACATTTCTTAGTGTATTGTCTCTAAAGACCCTATCACCAATAAAACTTATTTTTTTTATTTTTGCAACTTCACCAAGATCTATGTTGTAAACAAGATCAACCGTATTGTTGTCATTTTTTTTTACAGATGGTTCAAGTTTTACAAAATAGTAACCATTAGATTTTAATATATTCTGAATTAATATTACTTGTTGACTAATTTTATTTTCTACAAAGGGATATTTTTCAATTTTCATAGTAACTTCTTTTAGATTTTCATAAATTCTATTACTATCTATGCCATTAATTTCTACAGACTGAATTATTGGATTTTCAATAACTTTAATGTCTACAATTCCATTTTTATGTCCTATCGAAACATCTTTGAAATAATCTGTATAATATAATTCTTTCAAAGCTCTATTTAGATTGTCTGTAGTTATTTTTTCACCTATTTTTAGATTAGAAAATATAATTATTGTATTATCAGAAACTCTATCATTTCCTTGTATATCAAATTTCTTGATATTTTCAGAATATGAATTGTTAGTTAAAAAAAATAAATTAATTAAAAATAAAAAAGTTAAAGATCTTAGTAAATAATTCTTATTTTTCATAGTTTTTCAAATTTTTTTCTAGATAATTTTTACTCAAATTTATAATTTTTTTTATATCATATATGTTTTTTGGTTTTAATTTATAATATCTAGTAAAATAGCGATTTTTTATTAATTTCAATATATTTTTTTGAATTGAAATATAATTAATTTGACCTTTTAGATATTTATAAACAAGCAAATCATTTATTGTAATTAATATAGTTTCAAAATAAGAATCTTTTTCTGGTATTAAGCGTAATATAGATAATAAGGGAAATTTTTGTTGATTTGGAATTTTAAAATTTAATTTATTAAAATTAAATAAATGATTCTTTAAAAATAAATTATTTTTACTGGATTTAATTCTTAAAGCATTAGATATAGGTATAGTCATTTTAGCCTCATGTGCTAAAAATTTTATTATCCCTCCTTTAAAAAAAACAATAGCATGTACAAATGACGATGGATGAATTAAAATAGATAATTGTTTCTTTTTTAATTTAAAAATTTTTTTAGCCTCTATATATTCAAATATTTTATTCATCATAGTTGATGAGTCTATAGAAATTTTTTTTCCCATTTTCCAATTTGGATGTTTTAATGCTAAATTTGGTTTAGCATTATTCATAACTTTGATAGGTTTATTTAAAAAGGGACCACCAGAAGCTGTGAGTATAACTTGCTCTATATCCGAATGATTATTGTATTTAATTAAATTATAAATAGAATAATGTTCAGAGTCTAATGGTATGAAATTTGTGCTATTTTTTTTTAGACTTTTTTGAATAAGATGCCAACCGCAAATTAATGATTCTTTGTTAGCAATCAAAATATTATTTGTTAAAGGAATTAAATCAAGCGTTGGTAGCAATCCATCAATACCAATTATTGAATTTACACAATAATCTACTTTTTTTTTAACAATTTTTTTTACATTATTTAAACCACAATGCAGCCTTATCCTTTTTTTTTTAAATAAATTTTGAAATTTTTTAAATTGATCTTTATCCTCTACTATTACATCTTTTACATTAAAATCTATTGCTTGATTTAAAATTTTTTTCACATTTCTATTTGTTGTAAGAAGCTTAATTTTGTACTTGGTATTTCTAATTATTGATAATGTACTTGAACCTATTGAACCTGTGGAGCCTAATATAATAATATGCTTGCTCATAATATCGTAATTAATAGCATTCCAAAAGGAATAGCAAATATCATACCATCTATGCGATCTAAAACACCTCCATGACCAGGCAATATAGTACTTGTGTCTTTAATTTTTGCTTTCCTCTTGAGATATGAAAAAAATAGATCGCCCAATTGAGAAATTGTTGAAATTAGTATGCACGTTAAAATAATTATTTGATAAGAGAAAAATTTATCATAAAAAAACACGCACAAAGAAGTAGATAAAATATAAGATCCATATAAACCTGAGTATGTTTTATTTGGACTTATTTTGGTTAATTTTTTACCTTTTAAAATTTTACCAAATACATAACCACCGATATCGGTAGAAACACAAATTGTTATAATAAAATAGAATATAATTTTTTGTTCAACAGAGTTTATTAAAAAAACTTTTAAAATTATAAAAGTAAATAAACAAATATAGAACAAAGATAACAATAATAATAAATATAAAATAAGTTTATTTTTTTTTAATATTATTTTATTTAATATTAGATAATTTTCATAGTATGCTTGAAAAAAAATAAAAATAGTCAAAAGAAATAAAATATATATATTATTAAATGCTATTAGAATAATACAGATTAATAAAATTGAAGTAACAAAACGTTTAATAAGATTAGACATTTAAACCACCAAAATTTCTATTTGTTTTTTCATATTGATTTATAATTTTATAAAAATCTTTTTTTTTAAACTCTGGCCACATTTTTTTAACAAAAAATATTTCTGTATAAGTCAATTGCCATATTAAAAAGTTACTTATTCTATTTGTATTGCCAGTTCTTATCAATAGATCTGGATTAGGGATTCCATATGTGTATAAATTTTTTTCAATATTATTTTCATTAATAGCCAAATTTTTTTTTTTTATTTTTTTGAATGAATTTATAATTTCCTGTCTAGATCCATAATTTAAAGCCATATTAATTTGAATTTTTTTATTTTTTTTTGTTAAATTAATTACATTTTTAATTTTTCTTTTTAAATTTTTTGGGAGGGGATTTATATTTCCAATTATTTTAATTTTAATTTTTTTTTTTAATAAATTATTTATTTCCTTATCAAGGTAATAATCTAATAAATTAAATAAATAATTAATCTCATTTAATGGTCTTTTCCAGTTTTCAGTTGAAAAAATAAATAGTGTTAAATATTTAATATTTTTTTCTATCGATGCGTTAATAATATTGCCAACTGTTGCTAAACCTTTTTTATGACCATAATTTCTAGAATTTTTTTTTTTTAGACCCCATCTTCCATTGCCATCCATAATTATGGCTATGTGCTTAGGTGAGGTCATATTGTCATTATTTCTTTTTCTTTGGAATTAACTTTTTCATCAACTAGAACTATGTTTTTATCAGTATATTCTTGGATTATTTTTTCGTACTTTTTCTCCTCATCTTCTGAAATATCTTTTGACTTAAGTAATTTTTTAAGATCGTCATTTGCCTCACGTCTTATATTTCTTATTGAAATTTTGCATTTTTCACCCATAGATTTAACAATTTTTTTCATTTCTAGACGTCTTTCTTCGCTAAGATCGGGAACTGGTAATCTTATTAATTGACCATCTATTTGAGGATTTAATCCTAGTTCTGATTTTTTTATAGATGTGTCTATGTGGATTACATTATTTAAATCCCAAACTTGGATATTTATAGTCCTTGGCTCTGGAGTAGTTATTGTTCCAAGTTGATTAATTGGCATTTTTTGACCATAAACATCTACTTTTACTAAATCTAACATACTTGCATTTGCTCTACCGGTTCTCAATGAATTTAGTTCTTTAGTGCATACATCAATTGTTTTTGACATTTTTTCTTTGTATAAATTATTATCAAACATTATTCACCAATTTTAATTCTTATAAATTCTTTAATTTTTAAGTCTGGAATTTTTAACTCTCCGATTATATCTTTAACTTTTTTTTTTGGCTCCATTACCCAATCTTGAGTTAAAAGGGCATTTTCTTCTTTGAATTTGTTCATTTTGCCTAAACTAATTTTTTTTACAATTTCTTCAGGTTTGCCTGAATTTTTTAATTCTTCTTCTACTAATTCTTGTTCCTTATCTATTATTGATTGATCTATAGATCTTATATCTAAAGCAAGAGGATTTGATGCAGCAATATGCATGGATAACTGTTTGCTAAATGTTTTGACTGTATCTGAATTATCTTTTGTGTTTAAAGATACCATTACTGCTAATTTTGCAACATTTTCTTTCACAACAGTATGAAGATAATGGTTATTTATACCTTCAGAATTATTAAAGGTTTTTACCTTTCCGATAGTAATTTTTTCTCCTATTTTTGAAATTAAGGCAATAAGATTATCATCGACTGTTTGGTGATTTTTCATTTTTGATTTTTTTAATTCGTCTATGTTTGAATTATTTAAATGATTTAACTCACTTAATTCTTTTACAAAATTGATAAATTCATCATTTTTGGCAACAAAATCTGTTTCACAATTCACTTCTATAACAGAAGTGTTATTACTATCTCCATCAACAACTACAACTCCTTCTTTGGCGTCTCTCGTCATCTTTTTTGAAGCTTTTGAAACACCTTTTACTCTTAAAATTTCAATAGCTTTTTCTAAATCTCCATTTGCATCTTTTAAAGCTCCGTTGCAATCCTTAAATCCTGCGCCTGTTGATTGTCTTAATTTTTTTACTTTTTCAATATCATTCATTTATTTAAATAATATGTTTTAATTTAATTTCTTATCAGACGCATTTTTTGAAAGATTTTTATTATCAGATACTTTTTCACTTCTTTTTATGTCATCAGGTAGTGATTTAATATTTTTTTTTGCATCATTTATTGTTTCTTTTGCTAGGTTACAGTACAGGTCAATTGATCTTCTTGCATCATCATTTCCTGGAATTGGAAAATCTATTCCCTCTGGATCAGAATTTGTATCTAATATTGCAATTATTGGTATTTCAAGTTTTATAGATTCTTTAATTGCTAATGACTCATAATTAGTATCTATTATAAATACTAAATCTGGAACTTTCTTCATTTCAATAATTCCGCCAAGAGATCTTTGAAGCTTATCTCTTTGGACACTCATTTTGAGTAATTCTTTTTTTGTAAATCCTCTATTTTCTGAAGAAAGATCAATATTGATCTTATTAAGTTTTTTTATCGAATTAGATATTGTTCCCCAATTTGTTAACATTCCACCCAACCACCTGTAATTTACAAAATATTGATCTGTATCTTTTGCCAATTGAGCAATAGCTTCTGAAGCTTGTTTTTTTGTTGAAATAAATAAAATTTTTCCACCTGAAGATATTGTATTGTGAACTTTTTCAAGTGCTGTATTTGCAAGTTCTAAGGTTTGAGTTAAATCGATAATATGAATTGAGTCTCTTTTTCCAAATATATATCTTTTCATTTTCGGATTCCATCGCAAAGTCTTATGACCAAGATGAACTCCAGCTTCTAATAACTGTTCTATTGTAATTTTAGGTATTTTCATATTTTTTCCCGGTTATGCCACCACAATTATTGCCCAAGGGACCGGAGGTATAAAACCATTAATTGTGTGCGTTTTAATTTACGAGATAGATACTATTTATTTAATAAAAAACAACCTTTTTTTAATCAATTACTACATTTTCAACTAAATTTAATGAATTTAGAAGCTGATTATTAATTTTTCTTCTCGATTTAAGTTCAAATGTATGAATTTTATTATTTTTATTTAAAAGAACTTTTACTTGAGTCTCACCATCTTTTATTGATAAATTTTTTAATTTAGATAAATCTTCAACTTTTTTGAATTTGAATGTTATTGATTTAATAGGTTTATTTAATAATTCTTTTAAAGATATAATTTTCTGAACATTAATTCTTTTTTGAATTTTATTATCATCTGAGTAATTTTTGACTAAAGTTAACATTAATGAATTACCTTCAATTAAATTATTTCTATTTAAATCAAAAATATCAGAAAAAATAAACAGCTCAAATACATTAGATAAGTCTGAAAATTTTACTATTCCATAAGAGGTTCCTTTTTGAGTTTTTTTCTCCTGAACTTTTAAAACAGTGCAGACAATATTAGAACTTATAATATCATTGTTATTCTCAAATATATTATAACTGTTGATATTATATTGATTAAATATTGATTTAAATTGATTTAAAGGATGGTCAGAAATATAAAATCCAAGTGTTTCAAATTCTTTATTAAGTCTTTTTTCAACATTCCAGTCATCTAGTTTTTCTATAAAATTTAAATCTTCATCAGATTGATCCTCAAATAAATCAATTTGATTTAATAATTTATTTTCATTAATATTTTTTGATTTTAAAATTATATTTGGAATTGAATTTAATAAAGATTTCCTATTATTATATAATTGATCAAAAGCACCTGATTGTACCAAACCTTCTAATTGTAATTTATTAATGTCTTTAGGGTTAATTCTATGTATAAAATCTGATAAATTTTTAAATTTTCCATTATTAATTCTTTCTTTAATTACATTCGAAATAGCTTCAAATCCAACATTTTTTATTGCTCCTAAGGCATAATAAAAATTATTTCCATCGGAATAGAAATCTGAATGTGATTTATTAATATCTGGTCTTATAATTTTAATATTGAGTCTTTTTAATTCCTCATAAAACTCACTTAATTTTTTTTGATTTGATAATTCCATAGACATTGAAGCGACAAAAAATTCATGAGTGTAATATGTTTTCAAAAAAGCCGTTTGGTAGGCAATTACAGCATATGCCGCTGCATGACTTTTATTAAAACCATACTCAGCAAAAGGTTCAATTTTTAAAAATATGCCTGCAGCAATATCTTTACTAATCCCATTTTTATATGCTCCATCTACAAATCTTTGTTTTTGTTTTTCAAGTTCTGCTCTTTTTTTTTTACCCATCGCTCTTCTTAATATATCTGCTTCTCCTGGTGTAAATCCTGAAAGAACCTGAGCGATCTGCATAACCTGTTCTTGATATATAATAACTCCGTACGTAGGTTTTAATATTTGTTCTAATTTAGGATGAAGATAATCTGGCTCACGTTTACCATGCTTACATTCATTATATATTGGAATATTGCTCATTGGCCCTGGTCTATATAAAGCTACTAAAGCTATAATATCCTCTAACCTGTTAGGCTTCATGTTTATCAATGCATCTTTCATTCCTGAACTTTCTAATTGAAATAAGCCTACAGTTTTACCACTTGACAGCAAATCGTATACTTTTTGATCTTCATAATTAATATTTTCAATATTAAATTCAGGCTGAATTTTATTTATTAATTTTTGTGTTTTATCTATTACTGTTAGGGTTTTTAATCCTAAAAAATCAAATTTTATAAGCCCTGCATTTTCTGCTGAATACATATCAAATTGAGTTGATGGCAATAGTAAATCTGACGAACTATCTTTGTATAATGGTACAGTGTCTGTTAATTTTTTATCTGCTATAACAACTCCAGCCGCATGTGTCGCAATATTTCTGTTTAAGCCTTCTAGTTTAAGAGATAAATTAACTAAACGTTCCACTCTCTTGTCTTCTTTTATTAATTTTTGTAATCTTGGTTCGATATTAATGCACTCTTGCAAAGACATAGGTCTAGATGGATCAAATGGTATCATTTTACATATGCTATCTATAAACCCATATGGTAAACCAATAACCCTTCCTACATCTCTGATAACCATTCTTGCTTTAAGTTTACCAAAAGTTATTATATGAGCTACACTTTCCTTGTATTTTGAAGTTAAATATTTAAAAACTAAATCTCTTTTTTCTTCACAGAAGTCTATATCAAAATCAGGCATAGAAATTCTGTCTGGATTCAAAAATCTTTCAAAAATTAAATTAAATTTTATAGGATCGATATCTGTAATGGATAAACACCATGCTACTAAAGATCCTGCACCTGAGCCTCTACCTGGTCCAACTGGTATTTTATTTTGTTTAGCCCATTTTATATAATCAGATACAATTAAAAAATAACTGGAGTAATTCATTTCAACTATAATTTTAATTTCGTGATCTAATCTTTTTTTATATTCTAAATATTTATCATCGTTCTCAATGTTAGTACTTTTCAAACTAAAAAAAGACTTGAACTTATCTTTCAAACCTTTGTTAGAAATTAGTCTTAACATTTCATTTGGGTCATTATCAGACGATGAGATGTTGGGAAGTATTGGTTTTGATGAACTTGGTTTAAAAGAACATCTGTACGGTAAATTAAAATTATTTTCTAAAGCTTCAGGTAAATCATTAAAAAGGTCAATCATCTCATCTGATGATTTAAAATAATGTTGATTTGTTAATTTAACTCTACTTGAATCATTAACATATTTTTTCTCACCTATACACATTAAAGCATCATGAGCCTCAAACATATCTTCATCCAAATAATATATTTCATTAGAGGCAATAATTGGTAATTCCAACTTTTTAGAAATTTTAAGGTTATAATTTTCAAAATCTTTTTCATTTAAATCGTTATGTCTTTGAATTTCTATATAAATATTATCTTTAAATTTTTTTTTTAATTTTTTTAATATTTCTTCATTCTCATTAAGTAAGCCATTATTAAATAACGATCCAAACAAACATTTTATTGAGCCTGTTAGGATTATAATACCATCTGAGTGATTAATTAGATCATCTAAATCACAATGTGGATCTGTAGTATCTGTATTTTCTAAATATGATTTTGATGAAAGATTTATAATATTTTTATAACCATCATAATTTTTTGCTATTAAAGGGATTAAACCATTAAAATTTTTATATTTAAATAATATTTGCGTTCCAATTATAGGCTGTGTACCTATTGATGACATGCTTTCTGAAAATTCCAAAGCTCCTGATAAATTATATGTGTCTGACAAACCTAAAGCTTTAATTTTATTTTTTTTGCAGAATTCTTTTAATTTTTCAATTTTTATAGCACCTTCGCAAATTGAATATTGTGTATGTATTTTTAAATGATTAAATATTTTATTAATTGATTCTTTCATTGGTGATATTGATCTTACCACCAATCATTTTAATTTTACAATCTGCCATATTTGCAAAATATCTATTATGGGTTGCAAAAATTATAATTCTATTTTTATGTTTGAGATTAAATAGAATTTTAAATATTTGCTTAGCATTTTCAAAATCCAAACTGCCAGTTGGTTCGTCAGCAAGGATAATATTAGGCTCATTTATTAAAGCTCTAGCAATTGCTATTCTTTGATTTTCACCTCCAGAGAGCTCTGATGGATAATGATCTAATCTTGAGGTTAAATTAAATTTTTTAATAAGTTTTTTTGCTAATTCTGTTGATTTTGATGTGCTATTAGAGATTAACAAATTTGGAAGTAATACATTTTCAAGTGCTGTAAAATCTGGCAACAAATTTTTGTCTTGATAAATTATACCTATATTTTTTGATCTTAAATAGTCATTCTCATTTGAGCTATTTGTATCAATTTTTCTTTTATTAAATTCTATAAATCCTGAAGAAGGAATATCAATCAATGATAATAAATTTAGTAATGTTGATTTACCAGATCCAGAAGGTCCTATAATTGAATATACTTTTCCTGATTCAAATTTAAAATTTATATTGTTTAAAACTTTAAGAGATTTATTTTTTTCATACTTCTTTGATAAATTATTTAATTTTAAAA
>MDTG01118588.1_pt1 | contig 12910 bp, 11 predicted proteins | sample 811421 | NCBI WGS metagenome assembly MDTG01 (sample SAMN05326645, study PRJNA326480) | marine metagenome | isolation source: seawater | place: Pacific Ocean: South East | collected 2011
CTACGAGATTGAGACGCAACGAATCAATCCAATTTCCGTTGAAAATGAGCTTTCAATTATTGCTCTTGTTGGAGAGAATATGAAAAGTCATCAAGGGATCAGTGGGAAAATGTTTAGTGCACTCGGGAGAAATAATGTCAATGTTAAGGCGATTGCCCAAGGGGCATCAGAGAGAAACATTACCGCAGTTATTGACTTTTCTAACACAAAACAGGCGCTGAATATCTTACACGAGGCATTCTTTGAAAAACATATCAAACAAATCAACTTATTTATTACTGGAGTTGGAAATGTCGGAAGTAAACTTATTGAGCAACTTCATAACCAAAATGAATACTTACAAAGCCATTTAAGATTGAACATAAAAGTTATAGGTCTTTCAAACTCTAGGAAAATGTTAACCAACGCGGAGGGAATAGATTTAAACAATTGGGAAGAACAGCTTTCAAAAGGACAAAAAGCAGATCCAACTACATTCTTTGAAACAGCTAAAAGGCTTAACCTTCGCAATTCAATTTATGTCGACAACACTGCTAACGAAGACATCGCACACACTTATCCGCCTTACCTTAAGTCAAGTATTTCTGTGGTAACTTGTAATAAGATTGCTGCCGCTGAAACCTATGAGTATTACAGTAATCTCAAGCAGCTTGCACGAACCTATAACGCACCATACTTGTTTGAAACAAATGTAGGGGCTGGCCTTCCAATCATCGATACCCTCAACCACTTAATTGCGTCTGGAGACAAAGTACATACCATTCAAGCCATACTTTCAGGAAGTTTGAATTTTGTTTTTGATGAATTCAACGATAAAACTACTTTAAGAGAAGTTGTTCAGCAAGCTATGGATGCTGGGTTTACAGAACCAGATCCCAAAATTGACCTAAGTGGGGTTGATGTCGCTCGAAAGATTTTGATTTTAGCTCGTGAAAGCGGATTGGAAATGGAGCTTTCGGATATAGAAAATGAGTCTTTTCTACCAAAAACATGTTTGGAAACCAAAGACAATAAAAGCTTTTTAGCCTCTTTAGATGACTACAATGAACACTTTGAGAAGTTGTTTACATCAGCTAAGTCCAAAAATTGTCGTCTGAAGTATGTAGCAGAGCTTGTTGATGGCAAAGCAAAGGTTGGCTTAAAAGAGATTTCCGTTGGACATGACTTCTATAATTTATCAGGTAGTGATAATATCGTATTATTTTACACCGACCGCTATAAAGACCAACCACTTATTGTCAAAGGAGCGGGTGCAGGGGGTGAAGTAACTGCCTCAGGTATTTTTGCAGACATAATCCGAATTGCAAAACAATAAATATGGGTCGTGTTTCTGTTTTTGCACCTGCTAGTGTTGCTAACATCTCATGTGGATTTGACGTTTTAGGTGTTTGCTTAGATAGCGTTGGTGACATACTTCACATCGAAGAAGCATCAAGACCAGGGATAGAGATTACTGAAGTTATTGGTCAAGATTTACCACTTGAAGCAAAAAAAAATGTAGCTGGAGTGGCTGGCTTAGCTCTTTTAGCCGACTATGACACTGAAAGAGGTTTTAATATCAAAATTGAAAAGGGAATCAAACCTGGAAGTGGAATTGGAAGCTCTTCAGCAAGTGCAGCTGGTGCCGTGGTTGGAATCAACCATCTTTTGGGAAGTCCTTACACCAAAAATCAACTAATTGCCTTCGCAATGGAAGGCGAACGTGTTGCCTGCGGAACAGCACATGCTGATAATGTATCTCCAGTACTTTTGGGTGGTTTTACTCTGGTTCGTAGTGTTGATCCTTTAGATGTCATCACACTCAACTCTCCACTGGAATTAGTTGTAACCATCATTCACCCAGAAATTGAAGTCAAAACTTCTGATGCAAGAGCCGTTTTACTTGACAAACTACATCTCAAAAAAGCTATTGCACAAACCGCTAATCTCGGTGCATTAGTTACTGGTTTATTTAAAGAAGATTATGAGCTTATTCGTCGTTCTCTAGTTGATCACATTGTGGAACCAGTGAGATCTATGCTTATTCCCGGATTTAGTGAACTCAAAAAAAGAGCAAATCATGCGGGTGCATTAGGAACAGGGATTTCTGGTTCTGGACCATCAGTATTTGCACTGTCAAAAGGGATGGATAACGCCCAGAAAGTTGGTTTAGCCATGCAAAAAGTCTACGATGAAATCGGTGTACCCTATGACACCTACATCAGTCCAATAAATGAGAAAGGCGTAAAAATATTGTAAAAAAATGCAATACTTCAGTCTAAATAACAATGCCAAGCCAGTTGGTTTTGAAAAAGCAGTACGATCGGGACTTGCTCCAGATCGAGGGCTGTATTATCCACAAGAAATCAATCCACTAACAGATTCTTTTTGGGACAACTTCTTATCCATGGATTACAACGAGATTGCACTCGCTGCCATAGAGCAATTTGTAGGAAATGAGATTCCAAAAAACGAACTTAATAAAATTGTCAAAGACACGTTAACCTTTCCATTTACTGTTGTTGAACTCAATGAAAATCTAGCTACACTAGAGCTTTTTCACGGACCTACAATGGCCTTCAAGGATGTCGGAGGGCGTTTTATGGCGCGTTGCTTGGGATACTTCAATAGGACATCTACTGAAAAGATAACTGTTCTTGTTGCAACTTCTGGAGACACAGGCGGTGCGGTAGCCAGCGGTTTTTTGGGTGTTCCGGGAGTTGAAGTTGTAATCCTTTATCCTAAAGGGAAAGTAAGTCATATCCAAGAACTTCAACTGACAACACAAGGTCATAATATCACTTCTTTAGAGGTTGATGGAGTATTTGATGATTGTCAAGAGATGGTCAAAACGGCTTTTCTTGATGAAACATTAAAACCACATCGTAATTTGACTTCCGCCAACTCCATTAATGTTGCACGTTGGCTCCCACAGTCATTTTACTACTTTTTTGCGGTACAGGAATTGATGAAAAGAAAGGTCAATAACCCATTTGTATTCTCCGTTCCTAGTGGTAATTTCGGAAATATATGTGCTGGTTTCATCGCTAGAGAATTAGGGCTCCCAATATCTCATTTTATCGCTAGTACAAATTATAATGATACCTTCCCACGATATATGAAAAATGGAATCTTTGAACCAAAACCATCTGTGCAAACCATTTCAAATGCGATGGATGTTGGGAATCCGAGTAATTTTGATCGGATTAGCAAACTCTTCAATCAGGATTTATATCGACTCAAGAACATTTGTTCTTCTTATTGTTTTTCTGATCAAGAAACAATAATAGCAATGCAAGACTTATATGAAAACTTTAGTTATATTTCAGACCCTCATGGTGCTATCGGTTATTTAGGTTTGCAAAAATATTGCAAAACCAATCCTGAAGTATATGGAGTGTTTTTAGAAACTGCACATCCTGTCAAGTTTTTGGATGTTGTTGAAAAAGCAATCAAAAAAAAAGTGAGTATTCCACCACAAATTGAAAAAATCATGGGTCGGAAACCTGAAAAAACTTCTATTTCCTCTTATCGTGAACTCAAAGAATTCCTAATCGATAACGCTATCTAAAGATGGCAATAAAAATTCATCTAGGGGGCTATCCTGCACAATCATTTTTTCAATTTTGTCAATTTCTCTTGGTGCTGCAGCTGACAGGTTTACAGGTCCACTTGGTGTGATTAAAATATCATCTTCGATTCGAATTGCTATGCCCCACCATTTTGGGTCACATGGACTGTTTGGGGGTATATAAATTCCTGGCTCAACAGTAATTACTGAATTGGATTGTAAAGGACCATAAGTCCCGGGGTCATGAACATCAAGACCGATATAATGAGATGTTCCATGAGGGAAGTAAGTTCGAACCTCTTCCGCTGATTCTATAATTCCAAGTTCAGTTAAGCCCTTTTGAATAACAGAACGAGCCACATGATGAGGGTCAGAAAATGAAGCTCCGACAACAGATGCTTGAATTCCCGCATTTTGTGCTGCTAATACAAGATTATATATTTGAGCTTGTTCTTTTGTGAATTTTCCATTTGCAGGAATTGTCCTGGTCACATCAGCAGTATAGTTCTGAAATTCAGCACCTACATCCATCAATACAAGTTGGTTGCCAACCTGATCAGAGGTATTTGCAGTGTAATGAAGTACACAACCATGGGCACCTGCACCAACAATTGAGGGATAACCAACATGTTTTGCACCATATTTTTTAAACACAAACTCATGTATTCCTTGCAGTTCACGTTCTGAAATTTCTGGGTGAATTGCTTTCATTACCTCAATCTGTCCAATCGCTGACATCGCAACGGCCTGTTTAATTATGGAAATTTCTTGTTCGGTTTTAATTTCTCGTAAAGAACCTAGAATTGAAGGTAAAACCTCTTGGTCAATTTTAACCGCATTATCCTCAGGCTTAAGAAGTTCGGTTTGTTCAAAAATAAATCCTGTAAAAGCTGTTTGAAGAGCAAATAGGTCATATGCATTTCTAGGATGGTCTCTAACATCGTCATATAGTGGAAAATGATAAATAGTGTTCATTCCTTGTAGTGATGACAAAAAAGAGGAAAAGTGAGTAGTGCTCAATACCTTATCAATCCCAGACTCTCTTTGTGTGGTTTCTGGGCCTTTGATGTCTCCCTCCCATAGTGCATGGTAAGGATCACGATCGCGAACGAAAAGGATCTCTTGGGAAGATGAACCTGCAATTTTGGTTGGTGTTCCCAGTAAAACAAGAACGGCATGGGCTTCTTGAACACCTGTGAGGTAGTAAAAATTTGGATTTTGATGGTATGGATGATCTACATCATTGGATCTATTGCGAATTGGAGCAGAGAAAATCACTGAAATACTATTTGGGGGAAGTTTATCAAGCACCATTTGCCTTCGCTCTTTATGAAAAATGGCATCAAGAGCAACTGGGGTTTCTAACTGAGATACAAGAGAAAAAGAAGAGAAAAAAAAGAGAAAAAAGAAAAGACGAAACATTATTAACATTTACTCCAAATTACATAAAATCCACCTATTTTTGAAAAAATTCGAATGAAAAAAACTCCACTTTATCATTCTCACGTAGCACTTGGTGCCAAGATGGTTCCTTTTGCTGGATATGAAATGCCTGTGCAATACACAGGGGTCGTGAGAGAACATCTCGCTGTTCGTAATCATGCAGGGCTGTTTGATGTTTCACACATGGGAGAGTTTTTAGTCAGTGGGCCACAAGCAACTAATCTTATTCAATATGTGTTTAGCAACGATGTAGAACGATTGGATGTCGGGCAAGCTCAATATGGCTATATGCCAAATGCAAAAGGTGGGATTATTGATGATTTACTCGTATATCGAATTGATAACCAGAGCTTCCTACTCGTTGTAAATGCAGCAAATATTGAAAAGGATTGGAATTGGTTGGTGATCCATAACAAAGTGTTTGGCGCTTCGCTTCAAAACCAGTCTGATCAATGGAGTCTACTGGCCCTGCAGGGTCCTCAGGCAACTTCCCTGCTTGCTAAGCTCACGAATACAGACATAAGCAGTGTTCCATTCTATCGTTTTACTTATGGAAAGGTAGCCGGGGTTGATAAGGTTTTAATATCTGCTACGGGCTATACGGGATCTGGTGGCTATGAGTTGTACGTTCAAAACAAAGGGGCAGAAAAAATTTGGAATTCCCTAATTCAAAATGGTGCAGTACCATGTGGATTAGCTGCTCGAAATACCCTCCGAATAGAAATGGGCTATTGTCTTTACGGAAATGATATTGACGATACTACCTCTCCCCTTTCTGCTGGCTTGAGCTGGTGTACCGTATTCTCCAAGGACTTTGTCAGTAAAGATATAATTGAACATCAAAAAGTAAATGGGATTGTCAAAAAGAGAGTTGGATTTGTCCTCAATGAACGTGGAATCCCACGACAGGGCTATGCTTTGGCAGATGAAAGGGGGAATGAGATTGGGATCGTGACGTCAGGAACACAATCTCCTTCACTTAATAAAGGGATTGGTATGGGTTATATTAAACGAGAACAAGCATTAGTTGGAAACATCGTCTATGTAGTCATTCGAAACAAGCAAGTTCCCGCTACAATCACTTCATTACCTTTTTATCATGCACAATGAAACGAGTTTTACTTTTTGGCGGAAGTGGGTTTTTGGGGCGTGCGATTTTCAAAGAGTTACATCCCTACATGGATGTGTATGGCACATATTGTAGTCAAACTCATTACAAAAATAACAAACGTTACATGCACTATGACTACCTTGAGGATTCTCCTTTAAAAGTCTTACGCAGGTTTAAACCAGATGTTATCATTTCTTGTCTTCGTGGCGATGCTGATGGGCAGTTTATTGCGCATGATATGGTAATTGATTATGCTTTCAAAAAGGGAGCAAAAATAATTTTTTTATCATCAGCTAATGTCTTTGATGGTTTTTGGCACTACCCAAGTTACGAACATGATAAAACTTACTCTGAAAGCAACTATGGTCTTCTAAAAATCAAAATTGAAAATAAGATCATGCGAATGCCTCCTTTCAGTTGGGCAATTGCCCGTTTACCAATGGTTTTTGGAACAAATACACCAAGAGTTATGGATCTAAAAAAAGCAATCGAAGAACAAAGTCCCTATGAAATATTTCCTAACACAGTAATCAATCTCACAACAGATTATTTTGTTACACAACAATTACATTTCATTATAAATCGAAATTTGTGGGGAATTTTTCATTTGGGGAGTTCAGATTTAATTCATCATGATGAATTTATTTTTCAGCTTGTCGATGGTCTTAATTTCAAAAAAGAACCTATATATAAGCACGTGTATGTTAGTAATCATGACCGATATATTGTAGCGCTGCCTGGAGACAATAGTCTTCCAAAACATCTCCGCTTTTACTGCGATGACGTACTACAAAACAGCCTAAAAAGTTCAATTAAATAGTTCGACACCATTATTCAATGTTTGCACAAAAGCTCTTGACTTTTTTATCTTTGTTGGTATGGGTAGAGCATTTGAATTTCGCAAAGCACGAAAAATGAAGCGTTGGTCGGCTATGGCCAAAACATTCACTCGCATAGGTAAGGATATTGCGATGTCAGTCAGAGATGGTGGACCCAATCCAGAAACCAACTCACGCCTCCGTGCTGTAATTCAAAATGCCAAAGCTGCCAATATGCCTAAAGATAATATTGAACGTGCCATCCGCCGTGCTTCAGATAAAAGCATTGAAAATTATAAAGAAGTACTATTTGAGGGGTATGGTCCACATGGGATTGCAATTTTGGTCGAAACTGCAACTGATAATAACAACCGAACGGTTGCAAATATCCGTAGCTATTTTAACAAGTGTAATGGAAATCTCGCCACTTCTGGATCGGTAGAGTTTATCTTTGACCATACTTGTAATTTTCGGATTTCGCCTGATGGATTAGATGTGGAAGAACTTGAATTTGAATTTATTGACCACGGAGTTAACGAGGTGTTTGTCGATGATGATGGGATTTTGCTTTATGCCCCGTTTGAGTATTTTGGTGTCATTCAAAAGGAACTCGAAAAACTAGAAATTCCCATTCTTTCCTCTGGCTTTGATCGCATACCAACAACAACCAAATCACTTGCATCAAAACAAACTGAAGAAGTTGAAAAATTGCTCGAAAAAATTGAGGAAGATGATGACGTTCAAAACGTTTATCACACCATGGCTTAGGAAACCACTTTTTTGTCTTGTTATTTAACCCGAATGACTTCAAATTTCTCTGTTTAAGATTGCATTTCATTTATGCGAAATATTTTTCCTATTGTAGAGATATTAAATACTTGGATTTATTCAGCTAATTTCAAGAGAGTATAGACATGCTAATAGAAATCAATCGTTATCAAAGTCTTCTTCTTTAAAACCAATTAGATACAAGTTTTCAGATGCTCTTGTAATTGCTGTATATAACCAGCGATAATAGTCAGTTGTAGGCCCTTCTGGTAAATATGGCTTTTCAATAAAAACACATTTCCATTGACCTCCCTGTGCTTTGTGACAAGTTAGGGCATAGGCAAATTTAACCTGTAAAGCATTAAAAAATAGATTTTTCTTAACCTCAGGATATTGTTTGTATTTTGGCAAATGGGAATAATCTTGGATCACTCTTTGATACAGCTTGTTCGATTGCTCGAAGGTTAATGCGTGCCCTTCTGCGTCCAAAGTATCTAAAATCAAAACAGTATCAAAAGTGTCTTGGTCGGGGTAATCAACAAGTCTTACGTGAACCTTAGCAAAACGGAATCCATATAGCTCTTGAAAGGACACAATTCGTAAGATTTCAATCACATCGCCATTCGCAATAAAGCCCGCTTGACTCTCATGTGAAAGCCAGAAATAATTGTTTTTAACTACCAAAAGTAGGTCTCCAACTGACAGATCATTTTCCAAACCCATGATTTGCGATCGGATTTGACGATTGTACTGATTTGCCCTCTTATTTGAACGTACAATTATGGTGGTCTCTTTTCTCCCAACGTCTCTATAGCAATCCTCTAGTGCACCTTGAATATCATAGCCATTTTGCAAATTAGAAATACCAGTTTTATTTCTTAAATGAAATTGAAAATGATCACCGATGTTTTGATTCATAATATTTCTCAAATTTGTAGCATTATAAAGGATTCCGGAAAGTGAATCTTGTCGAAGAACTTCAGAAAGTTCAACTTGTGAGACTTCAGAAGAGAAGTGAAGGGATAAATAGTTTTGGTTTAGTGCTGGACTATGCTCTTGCTTCACAGGGGGCAATTGTGCAGTGTCGCCCACAAAAATAAGTTTACATCTATCTCCCTGTTGAACATAAGATATTAAGTCTTGTAAAACTGAACCGCTTTGAAAAAGTTGAGCAAAAGATTGTTCATCGCCAATCATTGATGCCTCGTCAACAATAAAAACAGCTTTCCGAAATTTATTTTTCTGAAGGGTAAATTGAATTCCACCCTGCTTATTTTTTTGGGCAAAATAAATTCTTTTGTGTATAGTATTGGCTTTTGTTTTTGCATATGTTGACATGACTTTGGCAGCCCGACCTGTTGGTGCCATGAGCAATACCTTAAAGCCCTGTTTTTGAAGTGGTTTGAGCCAGGAGGCGATTAGCGTAGTTTTTCCAGTACCAGCGTATCCATTGAGCAAGAAAATAGAAGATGAAGAACTTTGCTCTACAAAAGCAGAAAATCGTTGGATTGCCTTGATTTGGTCTGATGTTGGAGGATATGGAAATTCTTTCTGAATTTGTTGCTGGAGGTTCATGAGTATAATTAAGTCGTAAAAGTAACTCCTTTTTCACTTTATCAAATCAAAAAAAATTGTAGTTTTGTTAGCATTCAAATTCAAAATCATGAAAGTCGGCATTCAAGTATTACTCTGGATTTTATGTGTTTTTTTTTCCTATAAAATTTACGACTCCATCAATGGCCCAATCGCTTTTAACAATATCAAAACTGAACGGTATGCAAAGGTGATTTCGAAACTTAAAGATATCGGAAATGCACAAGCAGCTCATAAAGATATTTTGGGATACTATAGCGATAATCTTGATAGTTTGGTAGCATTCATTGACACAGCACAATACACACTAACCCAAAAACGAGATTCAAGTTATTTGGAGTTTGACAGAATTTATCGGATTGATATGCTTCGTGAAGTAATTGTTGTTGATACCCTTGGTTTTGCATCTGTTAAAGATTCCTTGTTTAAGGACTCAGAACGATATAAAGATATGATGTATATTCCTGTGAAGGGGCAAGAAGACGCTCGATTTGCGCTCAAGACTGATATTTTGGATAACAACGGCTATCGACTCCCCGTGTTTGAAGTCAAAGTCAGTAAGGATATTATTCTTCACGATCAAGACAAATATCTTGTCGCACTCGAAAAAGAAGTTGTTTCTGTTGATGGTGTAAATGGTCCCGAAATTACGCTTGGTTCATTAACCGAAGTAAATACAAGCGGAAATTGGCCTACAACCTATGACTCAGCAAAAAAATAATACCATTTCAAATATAAACCATGCACTATCCATTCTGATCAACAGAAATGGACTTTCTTTTTTGATATCTGATGCCAACCACAAGGATGTTATTTCTCTAAAATCTCATGATTTTGTCGATTATTCTCTTGAAGAAGAATTACATCACTTTATTTATAAGTACCTCACTGAGCAGGAGGTTATTGGACAGTCATTCTCAGATGTTCGTGTGTGTGTCGTAAACAGCCTCTCTTCTTTTGTACCACTATCGATTTTTGATAAGAACAAAAAAGCATCGTACTTGGAAAATCATGCAGATGTAAGAAAGCAAGACTATATCTCATTTGACTCCCTACCATCTGCTCAAGTTGCGAATGTTTATATACCTTATGTAAATGTAAACAATATGCTGCTCGAGTCATTTGGGAAGTTTTCCTACGTCCATTGCAGCAGTATACTTCTTGAAGTTTTATCCAAACAAGACATTGACAAAGATGAATCCTATTGGTTTGTTCATGTACAGTATGATTTGGCCTATTTCTTTCTAATGAAAAAGGGAAAACTACACTTTTACAATGCTTTCAAATGGAAGAACGAGAAAGATTTACTGTACTATGCGATGGCGATTGCAAAAAATAATGCAATTGAATTGGAGAAAGAAACCCTATGGCTAAGTGGGCGTGTACGACCTGGAGACGAAATCCATCAACTATTGTCAAACTATGTGTACAAGACAAGTTTTTTTATCCCTTCCAAAAAACTCCATTTTTCGAGTTCAAAACCATTACATCCACATATCCACACGCTACTACTCGAACTACCGACATGCGAATTATAGCTGGAACACATAAGGGAAGACGATTAAAAATTCCAAAAAACCTCCCTGTCAGACCAACAACAGATCGAGCCAAAGAAGCGTTGTTTAGTATCCTCAATCATAAAGTGAATTTTGAAACGACTCGTGTTCTTGACTTATACAGCGGAACAGGAAGTATTGGATTTGAGTTCTGCTCTAGGGGCTGTCCAAATGTGATTGCGGTAGACGCAGATTATAAGTGTTCAGGGTTTATTGCGAAAACTGCAGAAGAATTCGGACTCTCTGTCCAATCTATTCGATCGACCGTTCAGGTTTACCTTAGTAAATGTGTCACAGATTTTGATATCATATTTGCTGATCCGCCATATGAAGGCGGGCAAGTGGAGTTTCAAATGATAAAAGACAGCATACAAACACGGAAACTCCTTCGGCCTGGGGGTTGGCTGATTTTTGAGCATACCGAACAACTGGATTTTAGCTCTGATGAAGTATTTATAGAAGCGCGAAAATATGGGAGTTCTTTATTTAGCTTTTTCCAATTTACAGCTTAAGACTTGCCTGCGCGAAATAAAAGCTCTTTTTCTTCCTTGGTTAAACTCGCATAACCAGATTGACTAATCTTGTCAAGAATCTCATCTATTTTTTCTTGATTTACACTTTTCTGATTTGGTTTTGGACTGGGTGAGTTATATACTTTACGAATACGTGTTTTTTTGAACGAAATCAAAGACGAAACAGTCTTCCAAAGATTTGAAATCCATTGACCAAAATCATTTCCTCTAGCGATGTTTCGTTGATATAAGAAACCAATCAATGCACCACCCAAATGTGCTAAATGACCCCCGGCGTTGTTGACAGGAATTTGAATCAGGTCCAAGGCAATAAACAACAAGCCGATGTAAATCAATTTGATGTTGAACACAAATATTCTAACGTCTTTATATGGCATATAACTACACATAAAAATTAAAACTGCCATAACGCCAGCTGAAGACCCGATCAGTCTAGCAGATTGTCCTTCAAATGCAGGGAAAAAATTATAACTCAAAACAAAAGTTGCTCCACCAAACAATACCCCTAAAAAAAAGGTATTGATAAAGAGCTGTGGCTTGAATAGGTTTGCCATCATTCGTCCAGAAAAATAGAGCAAGATTAAATTCCAAAAAATATGCCCAAAATCACCATGAAAAAAAGCATAAGTAAGAATAGTCCATGGACGATAGAGAATATCCTCGAAACTAGCAGACAATTCAAACCAAGTAAAAAACTGATCGAAAGGAACAGTAAAAAGATATAACACGGCTCGCAAAAGAAAAGGCAAAACAAAGCAAACGACCAAAATAAGGATAAGCCGCTCAACCACCCCAAAAGTTTGGTATCGATATTTCATCTGGTCAATAAAATTCATAAATCCCAACGGTTATTGTTAAACTGCTGTCTTTTCCAATACCACATAATAGCGTAACCAGTAACAGCACCACCAAGATGGGCAAAATGCGCAATTGGCCCTAAAGAATACGAGCTAAATCCAAAAAAGAGATCACTCCCTAAAAGTATAGGAACAAAGTATTTGGCTTTAATGGGGATTGGTAAAAAGATAATCATCAATTCAGCATTTGGAAAGAGGAAGGCGAATGCGACAAGAATCCCATAAAGAGCACCAGAGGCACCAACCATAGACATGTGAAAAGAATTGAGGAGCTGATTTAATTCAGTTTGCGAAATAACACTAATCCATTCTAATTTATAAGGTGGCTCATTCTGTAATGTTTTCCTTATATCTGAAACAGAATAGCCAGCTTCTACAAGTTGGTTCACAATATCGCTAATCAGCAAATAATTAATTCCAAGCTGAAGAGCAGCAGCCCCAAGACCAGCAGAGAAATAGAAAAACAAAAACTTATTTCTCCCCCACATTTGAGCTAATGTACCGCCAAACATCCATAAGCCAAACATATTAAATAGAATATGATTGACCCCTCCGTGCATAAACATATGAGTTGCCATTTGCCAAGGCGCAAACTTTGGGTTTTGTGGGTAGTGTAGCGCGAGTAAATCATAAGCTGAACCTCCCAAACTCATAGACCCCAAAAAAAACAGCACATTAACA
>MDTG01217214.1_pt1 | contig 12909 bp, 7 predicted proteins | sample 811421 | NCBI WGS metagenome assembly MDTG01 (sample SAMN05326645, study PRJNA326480) | marine metagenome | isolation source: seawater | place: Pacific Ocean: South East | collected 2011
GAAACCACGCGGGCCGATATCCAGGAGATGTTCGGCGAGCCGTGGCGCACCGGGATCGAAGACGGCAAACGCACCTGGACCTATGGCAAGTACAAGTGGTCTGCCTTCGGTGAAGCGGAAACCACCGACCTGGTGGTGCGGTTCAACCAGGACGGCACCGTGTCGTCCTACGTGTACAACACCACCGAATAACTCCCGAAGAAAACAGGCGCGGGGCTGCCTTCAGCCCCGCAAGCCTCCTACCAGCTTATCGATGCTTTCCTTGGCATCGCCGAACAGCATACGGGCGTTGTCCTTGAAGAACAGTGGATTCTCCACCCCGGAATAACCGGTGGCCATGCCCCGCTTGAGGATAACCACCTGGTGGGCCTTCCAGACCTCCAGCACCGGCATGCCGGCAATCGGACTGCCCGGGTCTTCGGCGGCGGCCGGGTTCACGGTGTCGTTGGCGCCGATGACCGGCACCACGTCGGTATCCGGGAAGTCATCGTTGATTTCGTCCATTTCCAGCACGATGTCATAAGGGACGTGGGCTTCCGCCAATAGCACGTTCATATGCCCTGGCAGACGGCCGGCCACCGGATGAATGCCGAAACGCACGTTTACGCCCCGTTCCCGAAGGATCTTGGTCATCTCGCTGACGCCGTTCTGGGCCTGGGCCACCGCCATACCGTAACCGGGCACAATGATCACCGACTGGGCGTTGCGCAACTCCTCGCAGACATCATCGGCACTGGATTCGTGCACCGTTTGATCGGCGTCCGCGGCCGCCGAACTGCTGCTGGTCTGGCCGAAGCCACCGAGAATCACGCTGATGAACGAGCGGTTCATGGCCTTGCACATGATGTAGCTGAGGATGGCACCGCTGCTGCCCACCAGGGCACCAACGACAATCAGCAGATCATTGCCCAACATGAAACCGATGGAAGCGGCGGCCCACCCGGAGTAACTGTTTAGCATGGATACCACCACCGGCATGTCGGCGCCGCCAATAGCCATGATCAGGTGAATGCCGAGGACCGAGGCAATGGCGGTCATCAGGATCAGGGCAACGATTCCCAGGGCCATGCTCTCGGTGCCCAGGAACCAGGCCCCGAGCAAGACGCAGACAATGATCGCTGTCAGGTTCATCAGATGCCGTCCGGGCAGGGTCAGCGCCTTGCTGTCGATTCGGCCGTCCAGTTTGCCGCAGGCCACCAGTGAACCAGTGAAGGTAATGGCACCTATAAAAATGCCGACAAACACCTCCACCAGTTTGATGGTGTGCTCGGTACCGGAGGTGGCAATCAACGGCTCGATATAACCGGAAAAACCTACCAATACCGCCGCCAGACCCACGAAACTGTGGAGCAGGGCGACCAGCTGAGGCATCTGGGTCATTTCCACCTTGTTGGCGATGGGAATGCCAATGCCGGCACCGAGCAACACGGCAATGATGATGGCGGTAATGCCTCCGTCTACGCTGGCCAGAGTGGCCCCCACCGCGATGATAATGCCGGCGACGCCGTAGAGATTACCGCGCCGTGCCGATTCCTGGTGGCTGAGGCCACCCAGGCTGAGAATAAACAAGATACTTGCGACCACGTAGGCCACGCTCACCAGTCCTGTGCTCATATCGGGCGCCTCCTACTTGCGGAACATTTTGAGCATGCGATGGGTGACCCGGAAGCCACCGCCCACGTTGATGCTGGCAATCAGCACCGCCACAAACGCCATGATGCCAACGGCAATATTCTCCGCCTGGGCCAGATGCAGAATGGCGCCGATAACGATGATGCCGCTGATGGCGTTGGTAACGCTCATCAGGGGGGTATGCAGGGAAGGGGTTACGTTCCAGATCACCTGCCAGCCAATAAAGCAGGCCAGTACGAACACAGTGAAGTGTTGCAGGAAGCTTTCCGGCGCGTGGGCGCCCACTCCGTAGAGCGCCAGGGCCGTCACCACCAGAAGAACGCCTTTGCCGATCAGGCTGCGACGGTCCGCGTCCTTCTTGGCGGCCGCTTTTGCTTCGGCTGAAGGCTCCTCGGTGCCCGGTGCGGGCTTGGGGCTGACCGGCGATTCCGGTTGTGGCGGCGGCCAGGTTATTTCGTCCTCGTGAACCACCGTCAGGCCGCGGATGACTTCGTCTTCCATGTTCACCAGCGGCGTGCCGTCTTTCTCGGGTGTCAGCTCGGTGAGCAGATGCACCAGGTTGGTGGCGTACAGATCACTGGCCACCTTGGCCATCCGGCTGGGCAGGTCGGTGTAGCCGATCAGGGTAACGCCGTGTTGATGGGCGACTTTGCCCGGTTCGGTCAGTTCGCAGTTACCCCCTCGCTCTGAGGCCAGATCCACGATCACGCTGCCGGGCTTCATGGATTTTACCATGTCGGCGGTGATCAGTTTCGGTGCCGGTTTGCCGGGAATCAGGGCGGTGGTGATGATGATATCCACCTCTTCCGCCTGCTCTGCAAACAGCGCCATCTCCGCCTTGATGAACTCGTCACTCATCTGCTTGGCGTAACCACCGCTGCCGCTGCCTTCCTCGTCACCGAAATCCAGTTCCAGGAACTCGGCGCCCATGCTCTCGACCTGTTCCTTTACTTCCAGCCGGGTATCAAAGGCCCGCACGATAGCGCCCATGCTGTTGGCCGCGCCAATGGCTGCCAGGCCAGCCACCCCGGCACCGATGACCATGATTTTCGCGGGTGGCACCTTGCCAGCAGCGGTAACCTGCCCGGTAAAGAAACGCCCGAAGTGGTTCGCCGCCTCGATCACCGCCCGATAGCCGGCGATGTTGGCCATGGCGCTGAGTGCGTCCATCTTCTGGGCGCGGCTGATGCGGGGCAGGCTGTCGATGGCGAAAGACGTGATCTTTCTGGCGGCCAGCTTTTCCAGCAATTCCGGGTTCTGGGCTGGCCAGATGTAGCTGACCAGAAACGCGCCCTCCTTCATCAGATCCGCTTCGTGTTTGCCCAGTGCCGGATTTTCCATGGGCGCGCGGACCTTGAGGATAAAGTCGGCTTCTTTCCACAGTGAGCTGGTATCGGCTGCGATGGCTGCGCCCACTTTTTCATAGGCGGCATCGGAGTAGTTCGCCGCCTCGCCGGCGCCGCCTTCCACGATCACGTCATAACCAAGTCCGATTAACTTGTGAACAGAAGGTGGCGTGGCGGCCACTCGCCGCTCGTCCTCAAAGATTTCCTTGGGGATACCGATTTTCATTATTGGTTTGCCTCCGGATTTCCCGATTGATCACTTGTTCTGGTTATCTACATACTAGTGCAGGTTGCCAGATCTGCCCGGAAAGCGGATTTATCGGAGGTATATCAGCCCTGCCTCAGGGCGAGGCGTTCGACTTCCGTTTGCGACAGGTGATCAAGCATCGCACCCCGGAACTGCCGGTTGATGAAATGTTCGGTTTCGGTCTGGATGGTTTCGCGCTGGGCGGGTTTCTCGATGTAATCCATGGCCCGGAACAGGATGTAGCGGATGGTCATGCGGGAGACTTCATGAATGGTCTCGGACGGCACGGCGCTCACCAGTTGCCGCTCGATAATGTCTTCGGCCATTTCCCGGGCGCTGGCTTCAAGCTGTGATTCAAGGGCCCGTCGCAGTATCGGGGAGGGGCCGTGGAGTTCCCGCACGGCCACCGTAGTTGCCGCCGGATTGGCCAGGAAGTAGTGGTACACAAACGCCACCGTATCCCGCGACGCCTGTTCGGAAGAATCCGCCATCTGCCGCAGATCCCGGACCCCGGCTTTCATCTCCTCGGCAATGTAACCCAGTACCTGCAGGCCGAATTCATCCAGGCTCTTGAAGTGTCGGTAAAAGGTATTCGGATTCAGCCCCGCCTCCCGGGCAAGCTCCCGCAGTCCCAGCGACGTCAGGCTCCGGGTTTCGGTAATCAGCCGAAGCGCAGCCTGGATGAGTTTCAGCTTTCCGCCGGTTAATCCGTTCATCTTTTCCTCTGCTTTGGAGGTTGGCCGCGTTGGCAGGTATTCCGAAAACCGCTGCAAGTACGTCCATGTACGCTTGCTCTCCGCCATCCCTGGCTCCGAGCATTTTCGGAATACCTGCCAACACGGCCCCCGAACAATGGAAGTGGGCTGCCAGACTTGAGGCGACTGTATGAGGGCGGGCCACTGTGAGTCTGACGGTCGTTTGTGGGAAGGGCTTCCAAAACTGTCTCTCGCCATGGATGGCGAGAGCCAAGCGTCACAGGGATGTGCCGCAAGGAGCGCGTTTTGGAAGCCCTTCCCACAAATGACCAGCCCCCCCCAGCCAGAGCCCGCCGCAGAGGCCAATGATCAGTCACCTGAGGCCAATCACCGAACCAGGAGTATACGGTTGTATACCAAGCTGTGTATACATGTGTCTACCGGCCATGATGACCCGCCGGATAACAACAGACAAGGTCTAGTGTCCCGTTTAGCTGGGGCACTGGGGCCAACGCAGGAGTGCAGCAATGACACAGAACACACAGATCGCCATCATCGGCACCGGATTCTCCGGCCTGGGCATGGCCATCAAACTCAAGGAAGCCGGCTACAACGACTTCGTGATCCTGGAGCAGAGTGACGACATCGGTGGCACCTGGCACCAGAACCACTACCCGGGGTGTGCCTGTGACGTGCAGTCTGCACTCTACTCCTTCTCCTTCGAGCAGAACCCGAACTGGAGCCGGATGTATGCCCAGCAGCACGAGATCAAGGCGTATCTGAAACATTGCGCCGAGAAATACGGGCTGATGAAGCACATCCGGCTGAACACCCACGTGGCGGGAGCGCGATTTGATGAGACCCACCAACGGTGGGTTGTTGAAACCTGTGATAGTCCGACGCTTTGGGCGTACATGCAGGAAAGAGGCGTGAAGCCGGGAGACCGGTTGGATCGAACCGATAAGGGGCTGCCGGAATTCACTACCTTGAGGGCCGATATCCTCGTTTCCGGAATGGGGGGATTGAGCACGCCGGCGTATCCGGAGATCAAGGGGATCGAATCCTTCACGGGCAAGCGTTTCCACTCCCAGGACTGGGATCACGACTACGATTTGCGCGGCAAGCGGGTGGCGGTGATCGGGACCGGTGCCTCGGCCATCCAGTTTGTTCCGGAGGTGGCGAAGCAGGCGGCAAAGGTAGACCTGTACCAGCGCACACCACCGTGGATCATGCCCAAGCCGGACCGTGCCATCCGGCCAGTGGAGAAGCGGCTTTTCCGGATGTTCCCACAAACACTCAATGCGTTCAGGCAGAGTATCTACTGGTCGCTTGAGGCGCGGGTACTGGGCTTTGTGGGCAATCCGCGTATTCTGAAGTTGGGTGAACTGCAGGCCCGCCGGCATATCCGCAACCAGATTCCGGACAAGGCCTTGCGCAGAAAGGTTACCCCGGATTTTCATTTCGGCTGCAAACGGGTGCTGATTTCCAATAACTACTATCCGGCGCTGGCCCAGGACCATGTGGATGTGGTGACCGAGGGTATCCGTGAGGTGCAGGGCAACACCGTGATCGATGGTCAGGGCAACAAGCGGCAAGTGGATTGCATCATCTACGGCACCGGTTTCCGAGCCCAGGACCCGATTCCCGCGGGCATGATCTTTGGCCGTAATGGTCAGGATCTGCTGGATGCCTGGAAGGATGGCGCCGAAGCATACAAAGGCACCACCATCAGCGGTTTCCCGAATTTCTTCATGCTGATGGGGCCGAATACCGGCCTCGGCCACAGCTCCATGGTGTATATGATCGAAAGTCAGATCCAGTACGTGCTGGATGCCCTCCAAAAGATGCGCCGGCAGCAATGGAGCAGCATGGAAGTGAAGCCGGACGCCCAGAGCCGTTACAACGCTTCCATTCACGCAAAGCTTGGTGATTCAGTCTGGCAGACCGGCTGCAAGAGCTGGTACGTGAACGAAAACGGCAAGAACACCACATTATGGCCAGGCTTCACCTGGCAGTTCCGTCAGCAGACACGACGCTTTGATGCGGCTCAATATCTGGTTCGTGCACCAGAATCCGGGGTTAGCGAGCGCGAATCGGCTCTGGCCGTTTAACGGTTGGCAGCGGGGGACTTTCGGGCAGCTTTCGGGCGTGTCCAGGTTGCGTTTTGGCCCTTTTGGCCAATACTGAAAGGATGGTCTTGCCGCTCTCGGCCAAGGATGTCCCCTGATGAAGCTGTTTCACTGTGGCCGATGCGCCAACCTGCTGTATTTTGAAAACAGTCGTTGTACCAGTTGTGGGTCTGGACTGGGCTTTGCCCCGGATGTCATGGACTTGCTGGCTATCGAGCCAAACGATGATGGCACCTGGGCGGCCGTCGCCCGGGGCGACCTCTACAGGCTTTGTGGCAACTATCAGAACCAGGGTGCCTGCAACTGGCTGATCCCTTCTCCGGACGACCACACCTTCTGTGTCGCCTGCCGACTGAACCGCACCATCCCCGATCTCAGCATTCTGAAGAACAACGATCTCTGGCGGCGTCTGGAGAAGGAAAAGCGGCGTCTGGTGTATTCGGTGTTGCGCCTTGAGCTGCCCTGCGAACCCCGTAATGAGGACCAGTACGGGCTGGCGTTTGATTTTCTGGCTGACCAGCCGGCGATGTTCGACGAACGCGCGAAAGTAAAAACCGGCCACGCAAATGGCGTGATCACCATGAATATTGCCGAGGCAGATCCTGTGGAACGGGAGCGGATGCGCAGCCAGATGGCTGAGCCTTATCGCACTGTTTTGGGGCATTTCCGTCACGAATCCGGTCATTACTACTGGGACATCCTGGTCCGGTCCGGGCCGTGGCTTGGGCCGGTTCGGGAGATGTTCGGTGATGACGCCAGAGACTACAAACAGGCGCTGGACCAGTATTACCAGTACGGCCCGCCGGGTGACTGGCAGAGCTGGTACATCAGCTCCTACGCCAGCAGCCATGCCTGGGAAGACTGGGCCGAGACCTGGGCACACTACCTGCATATGGTGGATACATTAGAGACTGCCTGGCAGTTCGGGATGCGGGTGAATGCCCGCCAGCGCCCGGTAATGAACAGCGAACCAGACCCTGCGTTTGACCCCTACCAGGCCGACGATTTCGATGCACTGATCAAGCACTGGTTACCCCTGACGCTTGCGCTCAACAGCCTGAATCGAAGCATGGGGCATGACGATGCCTACCCCTTCGTGCTTGCGGCTCCGGTGGTGGAGAAACTCCGTCTGGTACACCGAATAGCTCACGGTGGTTAACGAAAGGACCCCAAATGAAAAAGAACAAATCGATAGACTGGAAAAACTACGATCCCAACGAGTTCTACGATGAACTGATTGCTGCCAAGGGCAAGCCCCGGCCTGCGGCCACGGCGATTACCGACTACCTGGGCAATCTTGGTTCCGAGGAAATCCAGGCGCGCCAGCAGGCGGCCGAACTGGCGATACTTGAGATGGGGGTCAGCTTCACTATCTATAGCGAGGGCGAAAATATTGACCGGGCCTGGCCCTTCGACATCATTCCCCGGGTTATTTCGCGTCGGGAGTGGGAAACCATCGAGCGGGGCCTGGCGCAGCGTCTGAAAGCCCTCAACATGTTCATCAACGACATCTACAACGACCAGAACATCGTCAAGGACAAGGTGATCCCGAAGTATGTGTTCGCCAACTCGAAGAACTTCCGCGAGCAGTGTCGGGGTTTTACGCCGCCATTGGGGGTTTGGGCGCATATCTGCGGATCCGATCTGGTGCGGGACAAAGACGGCACCGTGTATGTCCTTGAAGACAACCTTCGGGTTCCCTCTGGTGTCTCCTACATGCTCGAGAACCGGCAGCTGACCAAACGGGTGTTCCCGGAGTTGTTCGATAACACCAATATCCTGCCGGTGGATGACTACACCAACCAGTTGTTCGACATGCTGGCGTCGATTTCGCCCCGGCCTCAGGACCACCCGAAGATTGCGGTGCTCACACCGGGTATTTTCAACTCCGCCTATTTCGAGCATTCCTTCCTGGCCCAGCGCATGGGCGCTGAACTGGTCGAGGGGGCCGATCTGGTGGTTGGCGAGGATGACTGTGTCTACATGCGCACGGTTGAAGGGCTGGAACGTGTGGATGTGATCTATCGCCGCATTGATGACGATTTCCTCGATCCGGAAGAGTTCCGCGCCGATTCCACCCTGGGCGTGCCCGGTCTGATGCGAGCCTGGCGCAATGGCAAGGTTGGCCTCGCCAATGCACCGGGTGCCGGCGTGGCCGACGACAAGGTGATCTACGCCTTCGTGCCGGACATGATCCGTTACTACCTGGATGAGGAGCCGATCATCCCGAACGTGCCCACCTACATGTGTGTGAACAAGCAGGATCAGGAGTATGTCCTTGATCATCTCGACGAGCTGGTGGTCAAGCCCGCGAACGAGTCCGGGGGCTATGGCATGCTGGTGGGGCCGCATTCAACCAAGAAACAGCGCACCGAGTTCGCGCGCCTTATCAAGAAGAACCCGCGTAATTACATTGCCCAACCCACACTGAGTCTCTCTGTGGCGCCAACCCTGTGCGACGAGGGCCTGGCGCCCCGACACCTGGATCTTCGGCCTTTTGTGCTGCAGGGCGTGAGAACCTACGTTACGGCCGGCGGGCTCACGCGGGTGGCGATGCGAAAAGGCTCCCTGGTGGTGAATTCGTCCCAGGGCGGTGGAAGCAAGGATACCTGGATCGTGGACGAGGAGAATTGATGTGCTGTCACGTGTAGCGGAACGACTGTACTGGATGGCCCGATACCTTGAGCGGGCCGAGAACAACGCCCGGATGATCATGGCCTTTAATTCGCTGTCTCTGGACATGCCTCGGGAAACTCAGCTGTCCTGGAAGGGACTGGTGGCGGTGACGGGCATGGGCGCCTTGTTTGATCAGCACCATCAGCGCGCTGATGAACGTAATTGCGTGAAATTTCTGATGGCGGATGGCTACAACCCGAGCTCCATTGCCTCCTGTATCAAGGCTGCCCGAGAGAACGTGCGCACCACCCGGGACCAGATTCCAACCGACGCCTGGGAGGTGATCAACGAGCTGTACCGGTACATCCTGGAGAACATAGATCAGGGGGTTGGTAAGCGGGCGAGGTACGAATTCCTCAACGAAATAGTGGGTCGCTGCCAGATGCTCAATGGTTTGCTGGCCGGTTGCATGAGTCACGATGAGGGGTATGACTTCATCCGGGTAGGCCGCAACCTTGAGCGGGCGGACATGGCCACACGGCAGATTGAAGTGGGCGCCCTTCAGTTCCTCGATGGCTGGGATGGCACCGAAACCTATGGCGGGCTGTTGTGGACCAGTGTGCTGCGTTATCAGAGCGCGTTCCAGATGTACCGGCACAATGTCCGGCGCAAGGTCAGCGGGCCCCTGGTTATTCGCTTCCTGCTGCAGAACGAGCCGTTCCCGCGGTCGGTGTTGCACAGCCTCAGCGAAGTGGCCAACGCGCTCGGGCGCCTGCCAAGGAACGAGATTCCGTTACGCACCGCGTTGCAGGCGGTACGTCACACCCGGGAGGGCGACGTGGATGCGCTGATCCGCAAGGAAGACGTGATCGTGTTCCTGGAAAACCTGCAGTTGGAGATTGGCGAGCTCCACGAGGACATTGCAGAGACCTGGTTTCCTGTCTACGAGACAGCCTGAAACTGCCAATTCAATTCGCCTGCGAGATAGGTTCCATGTCGATTCATGTTGCCCTGAGCCATACCACCCACTATCGCTATGAGCGCCCGATCACCCTTGGGCCCCAGATAGTTCGTCTGCGTCCCTGTCCGCACGCGAGAACCCGCATCCTCAGCTACTCGCTGAAGGTGGAACCAGAAGGTTATTTCCTTAACTGGCAACAGGACCCCCAGGCCAATTACCTAGCCCGCCTGGTGTTCCCCGAAAAAACGGGCGAGTTGAAGATCACCGTGGACCTCGTTGCCGAGATGGCCGTGATCAACCCGTTCGATTTCTTTCTCGAACCCCGGGCAGAGACCATTCCGTTTGACTACGAGGACTGGCAGACGGCAGAGCTGGCGCCTTATTTACAGAAACTGCCAGAAACACCGGAATTCCGTAAGTGGATGGCCACCATAGACCGCAAGGAAACCCCCAGCGTGGATTTCCTGGTGGGTGTGAACCAGAGTCTTGCTGATCGCGTTGATTACCTGATCCGGATGGAGCCAGGTGTACAGACCCCGGAAGAAACCCTGAAAAAGGGCTCCGGCTCCTGTCGGGATTCGACCTGGTTGCTGGTGCAGACGCTTCGGCATCTGGGGCTGGCGGCGCGCTTTGTGTCCGGCTATCTGATTCAGCTCAAGGCAGACCAGAAAGCACTGGATGGTCCCTCGGGCGCTGAGGAAGACTTCACCGATCTGCACGCCTGGTGCGAGGTCTTTCTGCCCGGCGCGGGTTGGGTGGGGCTGGACCCTACCTCCGGCTTGTTTGCCGGAGAAGGGCATATCCCACTGGCCTGCAGCCCGGATCCGTCCTCGGCGGCGCCCATTACCGGCATGGTTGAGGAGTGCGGGGTCGAATTCGAGCACCAGATGAGCGTCCAGCGCATCTGGGAAGCACCTCGGGTGACCAAACCCTATACCGAGGCCCAGTGGCAACGCATCGTTGGGCTGGGCCATGACGTGGACCAGCGTCTGACAGAACTGGATGTACGTCTGACTCAGGGCGGTGAGCCTACCTTCGTGGCGAATCACGACCGGGACGAGCCGGAGTGGAACACCGAGGCCATGGGCCCCACCAAGCGCAAGAAGGCCATCGAGCTCTATCACCGGATGCGGGACCGCTACGGCGCTGGCGGGCTGGTCCATTTCGGGCAGGGTAAGTGGTATCCGGGAGAGCCGCTGCCCCGATGGTCCCTGAACTGTTACTGGCGCAAGGATGGCGAGCCGATCTGGCGGGACGAGCGCTGGCTGGCGGATGAGCGCATCGAAGGCAACGCAAGCCCGGAAGATGCTCACAGGTTTTTGTCGGCCCTGGCGAAAAAGCTTGGTGTTGATGAAAAACAGCTGTTCCCGGGGTTCGAGGATGCCTTTTATTACTTGTGGCGGGAACGACGTCTGCCGGTCAACGTCGATCCTTTCGATGCGAAACTCGAGAATGCCCTGGAGCGCAAGCAGCTGCAGCAGATTTTCAGCCGGGGTCTGGATGAGCCTGTGGGCTACGTGCTCCCCCTGCGTGTCTCCGAAAAGGGACACGAATGGGAAACCGGCCCCTGGTTCCTGCGCAGCCAGCGCTGTTATCTGATTCCGGGCGGCTCACCCATGGGCCATCGCCTGCCTCTGGACAGCCAGCCCTGGGTGGAAGAAGCGGATTACCCCTGGATACACGAGCAGGATCCCTTTGCGCCCCGCGGCCCTTTGCCCGGCAGCGAAGAGATCCGGCAATGGAACAGTGGCCAGGCCGGCCAGTCGTCTCCGGAGCGGGAGCCTCCCGCAAAAGGAAAGTCAGCACCCGAGATTGTCCGAACGGCCCTGTGTGTGGAGCCCCGGGAAGGCATTCTTCGCATCTTCATGCCGCCGTTGGAGGAGCTGGAGCCCTACCTTGCCCTGGTGTCAGCGATCGAGAAAACGGCCGCGGAGCTACAGCAGCCGGTCCTGTTGGAGGGGTACGAGCCGCCTTCGGACCCGCGGTTGAGTCATTTCCGGATCACGCCGGACCCCGGGGTGATCGAAGTGAATGTGCAGCCGGTGCGAACCTGGGATGAGCTGGTTGAACAGACCGAGACTCTGTACGCGGACGCCTACGAGTGCCGGCTGACCTCCGAGAAGTTCATGATGGACGGACGTCACACCGGCACCGGTGGTGGCAACCATTTTGTGCTGGGTTCGCAAAAGGCAGAGGATTCCCCGTTCCTGCGGCGCCCGGATCTGCTGCGCAGCCTGATCAGCTACTGGCATAACCATCCCAGCCTGTCCTATCTGTTTTCCGGCCTGTTTATTGGTCCCAGTTCCCAGGCGCCGCGGATTGATGAGGCGCGCAACGACCATGTGTTCGAAATGGAACTGGCGTTCCGGGAGATGGAGCGGTTATGCCCTGTGGGCAAAAAAGTCGCGCCCTGGGTGGTGGACCGCTTGCTCCGGGACCTGCTTACGGACGTCACCGGCAATACCCACAGGGCCGAGTTCTGTATCGACAAGCTCTATTCCCCGGACGGCCCGGGCGGGCGTCATGGTCTGCTCGAATTGCGGGCCTTCGAGATGCCACCCCATGCCCGCATGAGCCTGACCCAGCAATTGCTGCTGCGGGCGTTGGTGGCCCGATTCTGGGAACAGCCCTACAAACCCAGCGGGCTGGTTCGCTGGGGAACCGAGCTGCACGACCGGTTCCTGCTACCTCACTATGTCTGGCAGGACTTCGAGGACGTCATCGACGATATGAAGGCCCAGGGTTACCCGCTCGAGAGCGAGTGGTTCGCGCCCCATTTCGAGTTCCGGTTCCCCCGGATCGGCGATTACAAGGTCAAGGGCATAACCCTTGAGCTGCGTTCGGCTCTGGAGCCCTGGCATGTGACCGGGGAACACGGCGCGATCGGCGGCACCGCCCGCTACGTGGATTCTTCCCTGGAGCGTTTGCAGGTGAAGGTACGCGGCGCTGCCCCGGATCGTTACCAGATCACCTGCAATCAGGTGCCGCTGCCGCTTCAGCCAACAGGGATGGTAGGTGAATCGGTCGCCGGCGTCCGGTACCGGGCCTGGCAGCCATCCCAGTGCATGCACCCGACCATTGGTGTGGATGGGCCTTTGGTGTTTGATATCGTGGACACCTGGAATGAACGCAGCCTGGGCGGCTGTGAATATCACGTGACCCATCCCGGTGGCCGGAATTTCGAGACTTTGCCGGTGAACTCGTTCGAAGCGGAAGGCCGCCGCATGGCGCGCTTCTTCCGGATGGGACACAGCTCGGGGCAACAGCCCCTGCGGCCGGTTCC
>MDTG01219910.1_pt1 | contig 12909 bp, 10 predicted proteins | sample 811421 | NCBI WGS metagenome assembly MDTG01 (sample SAMN05326645, study PRJNA326480) | marine metagenome | isolation source: seawater | place: Pacific Ocean: South East | collected 2011
ATTTAATGGTGGATTAGTTGATTTCAGTACAGCAACTACACTCGGTAATTGGAATGGTCCTGTATATGATAGAACAGGTGCAACATTAATCATAGAAGATGATTCTGCACCTGCCCCTATTGTTCATGCTGATTTAGACGGTACTGTTACTACTCCCGCACAGAATAGTATTACAACCATGACTGGTCTTACTGCAGTTGGAACAACGGCAACTGATACAACATTCTCTGGTCCAATTGTTGCAAATGAAGGTATTACATCTAATGGTAATATTACTATGACAAGCAAGTTTATAAAGCAATTCTAAGTTTTTTTTAAAAATAATTAATAATTAATAAATAATTTTAATACTATAAATATTTATTAATTCGAGTTTACTTATTGTAGAACATATTATAATATATTAAATATATATATCATGTCAATTGCTACATTAAAACGTAAAACATTTGCAAAATATAATAATTCTAGTGTCCAAAACAATGAGGGATTTTCAATTAATGGAATGTATCGTAACCAAGGATATGTAGGACAAACATCCCTTTCTCGATCACTTAATCGAACCCTAATGAAAGGTAATACGCCACGAGGACATGGTGGGTGTTGTGGAACATATGACACATCACATATAATTCAACCTAGCTGTTTTGAAGATAATAAATCTATTAAAAAATCAGTAATGAGTTCTAGTAATAGAATAAAATCAAAACTGAATAGTCCATTATATAACGAAGTTAAACCTATTAGCACACCTGATGTATTTAGCCAATGGAATTATATATTAAAGAAAAAATATTGTCTTACTAAAAACATGTGTACTTCTATACCTAATGTACCATCTTCATGTGTACAATGTGTGAATAAGGATGGATATGTTAAGAAAACTATACACCAAACACATACAAAACCTGAATATATGTATTTGTCATTACCATATAACGATTACATTCAACGTATTAAATCTAATGCAATGACCGATGATATTACATATGTACCTGTTAGAACAACTAGAGGTGATCCATATATACGAACTACATGATTTCACTACTCTCTTATTAAATATTTTACACACATCAAACTGTTAAAACTATACTCTATTAAATAATTAACAAATTTTGTATATAAAATTTGTTTTTTTTCATATTCTTTATTAATTTTTATTTCTTTTATTATTACTATTGTGTACTGAGTATTTTTATTTAATACATATATAGTTGCTGTACCGACTATCATATTTATATTTTCGTTAATTATCACAAAAATATGATGATCATCGTCTAATTTTTCGAATAATTTGTCTTCGGTTAACTCATTGATCATATCAATATTTGTATTAGATAATAAATTCATTAAATTATAATAGGAATATTTTAAATCATCTTGTTGTAATCTTCGAAAACATAAAGGTATTCCTCTTAAAAAAAACATATTTAAATTATGCTGACATAAAATTGATATATTTGATGTTTATTAAAAACATAATAAACATCAGGTTATTAAATTAATTATGGAATCAAGCAAAAAACCTATTTTGAAAATTAAACGAACAAATGAAGATGAAACTACTCTTATTACACAATATATTAATACATTTAATGAAAAAGAGTTACATGGTTATAATATAGCAAAAGAACATCTTGGTATGTCATTTCAAATTGAAAAAAGTATAGGTTTTATTAATTGGAAAAATAAAATTAATCCTTTATAAATTTTTAAGTTTACTATTTTTGAATTCTTTATAACTCATCACCTGTTGTTGTAAATCATCTTCGGCTTTTAAATCATCTAATATGTCTGTCTTAAAATTATTCATTTTATATTTTTTATCTGGTAATGATATAAATGACATATTGCATATTTTTCCCATATGTATAAATTTATTTTTATATAATTCAGGACTTTGTTTAGATTTGTTATCTTTATCATTTAAATCATTCACCGAAGATACATTATTTTTTTTTACTTTTATAAAGACCGACATATCCAAATCATTCTTTTTAGATTTTACCTTTTTTGCTTCATTATTTTTATAATGTACTGTTAATAGTTTTGATTCACTATTTTTTGGAATATATTCATTATCTATAAAAAAGTCACGACACCTATATATTGTGCAATATTTCATACAAACCGCGTTTAATAATTTATTTGTCATTGAATTAGTATCACAATAATAGTTGAAACATAATTTATATGGATCATAATACATTATCACATTCCCTCGTGGCGTAAATTCATATAGTATTCTTCTTTTCCATTCTAATTGTACATTATTATTTACTGGTTCTAACTCTTTCTGTAATTTTTCTTTATCATAAAATATTTCACTTATATTTTCATTAAAATCGATATCTGTTAACTCATATGTATTTAAAAAATCACTACATAATCTATCTATGTAGGTATCTAATACTGATTTATTTATAACTATTTTGCGAGGTTTACCTATATATAAACATATATTATCACACAGCTTATTACACAATATCATTATTTGTTCTTTTTTTTGAATCGCATAATTTAATGCGAATATCCCAGAAAAAAAATATAATGGCTTCATTATTATATTTTTATTATTATATTTTTATGCCCTTTTTTGTTAGTCCTTTATTTTGTATTTAATAATTCATTTTTTCTTAATTGCAATAATTCATTCATTTCCTTTTCTAGAAAAGGAACTTCAATACGTTGATAATTTTTATATAAGTTTTCCGGGTGCATGCAAACTAAATACAACCCTGTTACCTTTTTATCATATTTATGTTCTAGAATTGTTTTATACATATTTAATTGTAAAGCATAATGCCAAAAATTGGTGTCGGGTAAATGTGAAATACATGGTGTCTTTGCAAATTTACCAAATTCCACTTCATGCTTAATTTCTTGACATCTCTTCCAATCATATATTAGAATTGTACCATCTGGATTTTCGAACACCATATCTATTGATCCTGATAATTTTAATTCTTCATAATATACCATCCATTCCGTTCTATACGGAACCAAATGGCTATAATCGTTTACAAAATTTTGGAAAAACGTATATTCTGCGCTATCATTTTTTACATCACATTGATTGTAATAACGTTCAATATCATTATGCATATTTGTGCCAGCCTGTGCTGCCTTATCTCTATTATCATCCCATTGCTTTTTTATTTCTTCACGTGTCATATTATAATACTTATATGATGGATTTGACCAATTTCGCGATTTCATCATCCTATCTATAATATTATCGGCATTAAATTGCTCAAAATGACGATGATTCCATGTCGTTACTGATGTATATCCTCCCCTATCCCCCAGTACCGTATAAATATGAGGACCTTCTTCAAATGTAATATCACTATCACGTTCGTGAGAGTTTAATGTTGCTAGATAATTCATTGTACCCGGAACAGCCATGTTCATTTATTTTATATATTATTAAAAAATAGGGAAAATAATCAATTTTATACAATAACATTTTATAATTCTAGATCTATTACATTTGTCATACTTTGTTTTATTAACAAATATATTTGATATCTTATTTTTTTACATGTTTCTTCCGTGGTATTTTTATATCCACCCAATATTTTTTGATAATAATTTACATATTTATTTGTATAATCTTCATCCACATTAATTTTATCAACATGTTTATTATACCAATGTGTTTTAAATTCTACAATAAATTGTTTATATATTTGTTTTAATTGAGTATCTATTTGATCTGTACTTATTTTTATCCATTCAGTTTTTCCATTTTCATCACTTTCATATATATAAATCATATTTGGTCTATTATCAAATGCTTTTATTGGTATAACTACTTCACTATTAAATGCATCTTTCCATAAGTTAACTACACCTATTATTAAATTATTAGAATAAACCGCCTCTAAATGCTTATATACATTTGATAATATATATGTATTTATCCAGCCATTAAAGAGGATTTTGGGCTGTATCTCTTTTGGACGATTATTTAACCATTCTAATATATTTATCTTACGCCGCTGTTGTAATCGTTGGCGTAAAACAACGTTCTCCTTTTCTATTTTATCTATTTTATATGATAATTCCTGTACTAATCTAAACAAGTTTGGTAAAGATGGTATAGTTTCTTCCATATCGGCTTCATGTTCTTTTTCTTTAATAGACATATTTAAAAACTCGCAGCACCTCACATGTCTATCATAGTTATACTTGTATACATATTTTCGATTACATGTATTACACACATAAGACATTATTCTGTTAATTTGTTTGATTATTTTACATTGTTATATAATAATAACTATCAATTTTATAATGCTAATGATATTTAGTCAATCAAGAACAGGGACCCATACTAATTCTACTGGTAATCCTAATTTAAATAATAACAAACAAATTGTTAAATCAACGCCACGCTCTTCGTTATTCAAAAATATGTATTCTGGTTTATATTACTCAACTAAGTGTAATAGTTGTGGTAAATAATATCTAAGTTTTATTATATAAAATGACAGATTATATGAAATATTTATTAGTTTTTATTATTTTTGTTTTTACTATGATTATTGGTATACATTTTCTAAAAACATTTAATATTGTTGAAGGGTTAGAAAATGAAGAGGTCGTCATGCCTGAAGAAGAGGTCGCTATTCCCGAAGAAGAGGTCGCTATTCCCGAAGAAGAGGTCACTATTCCCGAAGAAGAGGTCACTATGCCTGCCGAAGAAGTCAACACGACATCGAATGAACCTAATGTAGAATCAAAAAATGAAGGAAAGCCAATTGCTGGACATTCACTAACTACTACACCAGTTACACCGTATGTAACTACTACTATTTCAGTCGCACCCCCTGTTATACAATCACAGCCTAAACAAAATATACCTATTATGAAATTTGATCAATATAAACAGGAAATACCAGCCAAATCACAACCAGCTAACATAAAATCTAACAAAACAAATTCTAATACAGATAATAGTAAAAATATAGAAAGAACACCTATCAAAAAAAAGTCTTTTTAGATAAGATGTTAGTTTAGTTGAAATCGTTTATATAATTTATCCTTTTATATATTATATAAGTCATGAGTACATTTGAAAATTCGCAGTTATTTATGGAACCAACCACAGGACAATATGGAAATCATATGGTTATGACTAATGTACATAAACCAAATAAAACAAAATATATTAACATTGATACCAAATTTCGTGATGATTATGATTATAAACAACCAGCTAATTATCAAATTATATTGCCCGAACGTTTAAATGAAATTAAATCATTAAAAGTAACTAACGTTGAAATACCTATATCCTTTTATAATATTTCCAATAATATGGGTAATAATTATTTTAAAATTACAAACGGGTCCACTGTTAATATTATTAAACTAGATGATAATCAATATAACGATGAAACTATATTAATTAATGAATTAAGTACACTGTTAACTGCTCATAATGTAACTATTAGTGCAACTGTTCATAATAAATGTACAATAACTGCCAATAGTAATATTACTATAGACTTTGCTGTGGATAAAGATGGTAATACAGATAAATTCAACTTTAAGAATAAATTAGGATGGTGTATGGGATTTCGTAATTTATCATATGATTTGGTTGCAGGTACACCTATAACCAGTGAATGTAATATCAATATTTCTGGTAATCGTTATTTATATTTAGCAATAGATGAATTTAACAAGGGTAATCAAAATAGTTTTGTAACACCACTATCATCATCTATGATCAATAAAAATATTATTTCTCGCATAGCTACTGATTTTAATACATACCCATACAAATCAATTCATCCAGCTAATTCTTCAACTGGACTATTAAGTGATAATAGAAGTTATACGGGTAAGGTAGATTTGCAAAAAATCCAAGTATCTTTATTAAATGAAATCGGTATACCGATCGAATTAAACGGACAGGATTTTTCTTTCTGTATTGAAGCAATATGCGAATAAAAAATTGATGAATTAATATAGAATTAATCCATAATAAAAATTCTCTGTCTATCATAGTGATATGGATACTAATAATAAAATTAATGATAATACAATTAAATCTGTTGTATTATCATCGCACATAGAAGATTTTGCATACAAACCTGATATAGATATTAGTGAACTGTCAAATGAACAGGCATTTGCCTATCATAAATTTAATAAGGGAGAAAATCTATTTATAACTGGACCAGGTGGTACCGGCAAAACACGACTTATTCAATATCTATTAAAATCTGCATCCGCTAATCAAAAAAGTATTCAAATATGTGCTATGACCGGATGTGCTGCTATATTGTTAAATTGTAATGCACGTACATTACATTCATGGAGTGGAATTAAATTAGCAAAAGGTACACATAAACAGGTAGTAGACTCTGTTATTCGAAATAAAAAGGCTGTTGCTCAATGGAGACGTACCAGATGTTTAATTTTAGATGAAGTTAGCATGTTATCTAAGAAAATATTTGATATTATTGAAGAAATTGCGAGAAAAACAAAGAAAATAGATAAACCATTTGGTGGAATGCAAATTGTATTTACCGGAGATTTTTATCAACTTCCTCCTGTTGGTAATCATGGTGATATCGATACATCTAGATTTTGTTTTGAATCTAATTTATGGAGGCAGGTGTTCCCTTCACAAAGTCATATTGAATTAACTACTATATTTAGACAAACAGATGTTAAATACATTCGTATATTAAAGAATATTCGTATCGGTCAATTAACTACCAATGATATAGATGTTCTCAACAAATACTTAAAACGAACATATGATCCAGAACAACATAATAATTGTGTACCAACTAAATTATTCCCTTTACGATCTAAGACTGATTATATAAATTCCATGATGTTTGCAAAATTAAAAGGAAAGGAATATGTATTTAATACAATTCGAAAGAAAAACTGTTCTACGATTATGGAAACAGATAAACCATTATCATTAGCCGACCAACATAGGGCATCTAGTTTATCTGCTAATGAAATCGATCTAGAACTGGATCAATTAATTCATAACACACCATGTATTAATATATTACGATTAAAAATAGGTGCAGTTGTAATGTGTACAGTAAATTTAGATATGAATAATTCCATATGTAATGGTTCACAAGGAACTGTTATAGATATCAAGGAAACTGATAATGGGAATGTACCTGTTGTATTATTTGCTAATGGCGTAATAAAAAATATACATCCTCATTATTGGCAATCTGAAGATTTTCCATCTCTAGCAATTGGACAATATCCATTATGTTTAGCATGGGCATTAACTATTCATAAAATACAGGGTGCTACATTAAATATGGCTGAAATTGATATTGGTCAAAATATATTCGAATACGGACAAACATATGTAGCATTATCTAGAATTCAATCATTAGATGGTTTATATTTATCAGAATTTAAACCTGAAAAAATACAAGCTAATCCTATTGTTCATCAATTCTATACTAATTTTCCAAAAATAGATATAGATTTAACAGAATTTAACAAACAGCCTGATAATGATTTGACAGAGGAAACATATATAGACACATCCAATATTAAAAAAATTTCATTAATATAACTAAGCGATGTATATGCTATTATTAGTAATATTGTCCAAATAAAATACACTGTAATTGTATATAAATACTTAATATGTCTAATTCATGGAAACAATATGGAGGTATTAGTAAACTCGATAAACTAAATACAATAAATGCTGGGACAGTAATTGCTGACCAATTTGTATCCAGATCTGCCAGACCAACATATCAATACTTTAATGGTACTTTTGAAGTATCATATGATTTTATTTCTGGAAGACACGTATTGCTTAATGATAGTATATATGCTGGTGGTAACGTTGCGACTAATGGATTTATATATAACAACAATAAACTTTTTTTTGGAGGTAATAGTAATATTGATTATACCTATGTGAATAGAAAAGAATACCCAGTGATACCAATTCAAACTGATCACGCGTTTATGTACGGAAATTCTGTTAATATAGGTGTTAATGTTCTCGATCCAACTGCTTCGTTTAATATAAATGGCACTACTAATGCAGCTACTGATATTTTAACTGTCGAATCTAAAAATAATTATATAAGAAATATAATTGCACAAAATGTAAATCATAGAGGTATTGTTGTCGATACAGATGATACTTCGAGTAACATATTTTTTTATACCAATGACGTAAGCACCAATTCTACAAATATACCGAGCGCATCTATTACATCATCTAATAATGGTATTTCGTCAAATTCTACACATTTACAGTCTACTGTAACTGATGGTAGTCTTCTATTTAATAGTGATGGTATTGATATTACTACAAAGGGTAATATTGTTATTTCTAATGAAGGGTATGTCCATAATGATATATCATTGGGATATTTATTAAACGCATCCGGTGGATCTTTTAAAATAGATGATGTAGTTGGTAATATAGAATTTGATGCTTCTAACAGTTTTAGTATAGATTGTTCAGGAACGGAAATGTTACTGGAAAATGCCAATAGTTATCTTAAAACAACTTCTGATTTCACTTTATTATCAAAAGGTGTTGATGACAATACTACTGGAACAATAATATTAGATTCTAGTTCTGGTAATATTAACTTATTTTCAAGAACAATTAATGCTACATCTACACAACGTGGAATTTCTAATGAATCTATTCATAACGAAACACTAGCTGTATATGACAACTCTAATCAAGTTTTTTTAAAAAATGTATATAATGATGATACTATATTAACAGGTAATGCTGCTACATTTATTGGTGTTGATCTATCATCTAACACTTTTATTAATTTTAATCCTGCTGCAAATAAGTTAGGTGGTGCAATTGGTGGAGGTATGGCACCATATGATACATTGCGGGCAATTACAATGTTTGGAACTACTAATACAGATGGTGTGTATACTCCATCTCAAAATATCGTATCTAGCACTAATAATGATAAATATTTATCTACTATTGGAATTAATACACACAAACCTCGAACAGAAGAATATATTTTAGATATTAACGGACCTACACGTATAGGTAATGGCGAAATTCATATCAAAGCTGAATGTAATTTTGAAATAAACCAATGTAGTTTTAATAAAGTAAATAATAACTATTATGGGATTGCCATCGGTAGCCCATCCACAGCTATTAGTGATAATAACTCCAGTATTGCTTCATATTCACAACAAATTTTATATAAAACAGCTAATGAACAATCATGGAAAATTAGTAATGTTTTTGATAATAATAATACTCCCGATGATTTCTCTATTGTTTTTAATGATATATACATGTATGATGAAAATTATGCTATTATTATTGGAAACAATACTACTGCTACTCTTAATAATCCTTATGCATTTGCAACTAACGATGGAGGTGTTACTTGGTACCGTATATTAATACACGTTCCATTTGATCAACGTATATTTAAAAAGGTTAGTATCAACCAAATATCCAATAATTATCGAATTATAATACAATATTCCACATTTGATAATAATTCATTTGGTGTATATTATTTTGATACTCCTACTCTCGAAAACTTATTCACTTCTGCTAATACTATAAATTATATTATTAATATTACCACGATTACCGATAACAATGGTGGTATACATACCAATAGTATATCTGTTATTAATGAACAAAATATTATGGTTGGAAATGGTATATCTGTGTTTAATACTGATAGTCTAACTTTTAATAATCCAGTTAATACGAATTATACCTATTATGATATTTATTGTTATAATGTTAATGAATGTATAGCGGTTGGTGACAATATTATATCTTATACTATTGATGGAGGATCTAACTGGAGTAATATAAGTAATACTAATATTATTGATTCTAATAACGAATCACCATTTATCAAACTCCTATCCGTTTATATATATGATTCATTTAATGCAGTTAGTGTTAGCGCTGACGGTAAATTCTTATATTCTACCGCATGGAAAGATGGAATATGGAATATTGTAAATGATAATATATTGAATTCTTCTGGTATTAAAGATATACTTATTGGATCTAATAATAATTTACGTAATATTTTTATGAATGATATTAATACATTTATTATTGTTAACGTTATTTCTAATTATTATAACGATCCAAATGATAATAGTAATGATATACTCGGTTATAGTAAAATATTACAGTGTTTTTTACCAAATATATTCAATAGAAAAAATAATAATGTTGCTGATGTATCTGGTAATATGATAATTTCAGGAGATATTAAAGTATACGATGAAGGTGAACTATTAGTTAATACTATTGATAAATTAGATCAATATACAAATGATAACCGTAATACTATAGATATAGGTAGAAAAACAAATACTGTTAATATTGGTAATAAATTAATTAATATCGGTGTAGAAACAGCAGAACAGGTAAATATCGATGCGTCAAATATTACATTATCATCTGTTGAAAATATGAAAATAACTGATGGAATGGCTTCATTACAATTAGATGGTAACGGTTATACCACATTATATGGAGCAACTGTATTTGATCTTAGTTGTACTGATAATATTATAATGAACACATCTAGTGGAACATCTATTAATATTGGAAATGTTAGCAATAATCTTTCAAATGTACATGTTAATATAGGTAATACTGATGCATCTGCTGTTACACTTGATGCTAGCTATATTTCTATGACATCTCTTAATCATACCGATCTTTCTGCATCTACTGTTGTCATAACTGGTGACGTTTCAATGAATAATCGTTTATTTGTAAATGATGATGTTTCATTAAATAGTAGATTATATGTAAATGGAGATTCATCATTTAATGGCAATGTGGATGTACAGGGTACAATTAGAGCAACTATTCTGAATGATAATTATGTTGTAAATACACGTGTCACTAATTATGAAGTTGTAATTACTGAAGATTTATCTTTATCCGGTTCACTATTTATGGATGGTTCATTGAACGTTGTTAGTGATGCTTCACTGAATAGTCGTTTGTTTGTACTCGACGATGTTTCATTCAATAGTAAATTCTATGTGGCTAATGATGTATCTATGGATAGCAACCTATATGTTACAAAACATGCACAGATTGACGGTTCATTGAACGTCGTTGGTGATGTTGCCATTAATGATCGTTTGTTTGTAACTAATGATGCTTTATTCAGCAGCAAATTATACGTTGATGGTGACATTTCTACCAATGCCAACTTATATGTTACAAAACATGCACAGGTTGATGGTTCATTAAATGTTATTGGAGATGTTTCATTTAACAACAGATTATTCGTTACCGAAGATGTTTCATTTACACAAAATCTTAATATGGGTGGTAATATTGATTTACCTAACTATGATTCACATATTAATTTTAAAGATGGGGTTTCATTAAAATTGGATGAATGGAGTAATGGTACAGGTGATCGATTAAGAATTCTTAATGGTCATTTACAAATGGATTCTGGTAAGAAACTTTGGTTTAGAAATTCAAACACTGATATAGGATGCTTAAATAATAATTCTAATGATTTAGATGTTTATGCAAAAAGTAAAATTAATTTAATTGGTAATGAAACGGGTATTGCATTTTTTACTGATACAACTACTACTGGTTCTAATGAAAGAATGAGAATTGGAGTTAATGGTGATATTTCAATGATCCATAATTTATATGTTGCCGATGATGTTTCATTGGGCAGTCGATTATTTGTTACTGAAGATGTTTCCTTAAATGAAAAATTGTATGTTAAGGAACATACTAAGGTTGATGGATCATTAAACGTTGTTGGTGATGTGGCTATCAATAATCGTTTATTTGTAACAGATAATGTTTCCTTTAATAACGATTTTTATGTTCATGGAGATTCATCATTTAATGGAGATGTTGATATAATCGGTGTATTAAGAGCTACTGACATGACCAATAATTATGTTGTTAACACACATACTACTAACTATGAATTTGTTGTTACTACTGATATGTCGATGTCTGGGCAATTATATGTAGATGGTTCTATGAATGTAAGCGAAGATGTTTCATTAAATAAAAGATTATTTGTTACTGGAGATGCTACATTTAAAGAAGATATATTTGTTTCGAATACGATTAATGGTATTAAAATATGGCAGGGTCCAGGTGATGGGATAGTCAATAATCTATCTATTGGAACTAACGCATTATCTCAAAATTATTATAATCAAACAAATAAGGGAGTGTATAATACTGTTTATGGTAATGATTCTATGGTAGCTAATACATTCGGTTCAGAAAATACATCTATTGGGTATGAAACATTACACGAAAATATTAATGGTAATCATAATACTGCAACCGGATACCAATCTTTATATACTAATACTACTGGTGATGGTAATACTGCTATTGGTTCCGGTGCATTAGAGTTTAATAGTACTGCTGGTGATAATACTGCAGTTGGATTAGCTGCATTAAATAAAACATTAGGTAAACAGAATACTGCGATCGGTTCTGGTGCTGGTGCTAAGAATACAGATGGTTCGTATAACACATTTATTGGATGCGGTGCTGATATTGATGCAGAAAATAATGTATATGAATATTCTACTGCTATTGGTTACGAAGCTACTATAGGTGCATCGAATCAAATTGTATTAGGTAAGACAACTACTCCACCCGATGTTCATATTCCAGGTAATTGTCACGTATTTGGAGATTTATCATATGGCGGCACTTTAGTTCTTACCGGTGATGCATCTATGCAAAGCAATTTATTTGTTGGAAAGCATACTAAAATTGATGGTTCATTGAATGTCATAGGTGATGCTGATATTGATACTCGGTTGTTTGTATCTGGCGATGTTTCATTCAGCAATAAATTATACGTAGCTGATGATATTTCTACCAATGCCAACTTA
>MDTG01103009.1_pt1 | contig 12908 bp, 11 predicted proteins | sample 811421 | NCBI WGS metagenome assembly MDTG01 (sample SAMN05326645, study PRJNA326480) | marine metagenome | isolation source: seawater | place: Pacific Ocean: South East | collected 2011
CCGGGCTCCGTAAAGACAATTTGCCAGTTAACGGCTGGCGAGGGCGACCTCAGGGCTAGTGCCACAGAAACAAACCGCCTAATCAAGGCAAGGGTGAAAAGGTGTGGTAAGAGCACACCGGATTTTTGGTAACAAAAATCGCTAGGTAAACCCCAGATGGAGCAAGGCTAAATAGGGATGGCGTCGCGTGTATGCGCAAAAAACAGTCTTTAGTTTGTCATCCGGGTTAGCTGCTTGAGCTTAATTGCAAGATTAAGCCTAGATAAATGACTTCTTAAATGACAGAACCCGGCTTATAGATTATCTGGCAAAACAAATTTTCATCTTCAAATGTTCTATTTTTGTACTATTTCGAGTTAAAACTATTATATTGACTAATATACCAAATCCCATATGATCCCAAATAATCCCAAATTGGAGGATTTATTGAATAAGAAAAAAACAGAAAGAAACTTAAAAAAGTATGTTTTTATCAAGTTACGAAAACAAAATAGACAAGAAGGGAAGGATTTCAGTGCCAGCATCCTTTAGATCATATTTAACAACCCAAGGTTACAGTGGTTTTGTATCTTATCCTTCTTTTAGTAACCCAGCGCTCGAATGCTGTTCACAAGATAGAATTGAGAGACTTTCAAATTCTATAGACACGCTAAATCCTTTTGAAGAAAAAAGAGATTATTTTGCTACTTCAGTTCTTTCTGAAAGTTCAAATCTAATTTTTGACACAGAAGGTAGAGTGCAGTTTTCAAAAAAACTTTTAGATTTTGCTAAAATTAAAAGCGATATTTTATTTGTTGGATTAGGTAAAACATTCCAGGTTTGGAATCCAAAAAATTTCGAAAAATTCAAGTCTTTCGCAAGAAAAAAAGCATTACAAAGTAGATCAACACTTAAATGGGATAATAATTAACAACAAATGAAAAAGGGGGAGAAATGAGTATTAATGTAGGTGGAGGAGAGTTAAAGGAGTTAAAACCAAGAATTTTAGTAATGGGAGTTGGTGGAGCAGGTGGTAACGCAATAAATTCTATGATCGAGTCAGGAATGGAAGGTGTTGAATTTGTAGCTGTCAACACAGATGCTCAGGATTTAAGAGTTAATAAAGCAGATGCGAAAATCCAAATTGGAATGAATTTAACAAAAGGTCTTGGCGCGGGTGCAAAAAATGATATTGGTCAGGCTGCCGCAGATGAGTCACTTAATGAAATTGTAAGTTATATTCAGGGAAGCAATATGATTTTTATAACTTCAGGTATGGGAGGTGGAACAGGGACTGGGGCTTCACATGTAATAGCTAGAGCAGCTAAAGAGTTAAATATTTTGACAGTTGGAGTTACAACTTTACCATTCGCATATGAAGGACCTAAGAGAATGAGAAGAGCGCTTGAAGGTTTGGAAGAATTAAAAAAACACCTTGATACTGTTATTGTTGTTCCAAATCAAAATCTTTTTAAAATAGCTAATGAAGCTACTACATTTGAGGAGTCATTTTCTTTATCCAATGATGTTTTAAAACACGGAGTTCAAAGTGTAACAGATCTCATGGTTAGACCTGGTATGATAAATTTGGATTTTGCTGATGTTGAAACTGTGATGAGTTCAATGGGCAAAGCTATGATGGGAACTGGAGAAGCAGAAGGTGAAAATAGAGCTATGGCTGCTACAGAAATGGCTTTAAATAATCCTTTAATCGATGAATATTCTCTAAAAGGTGCCAAAGGTCTATTAGTTAATATCACTGGAGGAAAAGACATCACTTTATTTGAGGTTGACCAATCTGTAAATAAAATAAGAGCAGAAGTAGATCCAGAGGCGGAATTAATTTTTGGTGCAATTAAAGATGAAAATATGAGTGGAAAAATTAGAGTATCAATAGTTGCAACTTCTTTGGATGGTCAAAAACCTGAGTCCAAAACTGTTCTGAACATGGTGAATAGAATTCAAAATAGAAACCCAGGGTACTCAGAAAATATTTTTAAGAATCCTAATATTGATCAAAACCCTATAAATTCGATTGACGGTGCCACAGCTTTGAAGCTTGATGAACAACTTGAAATAGATACCACTCCTTCAGACATCAATCATTCTTCTCTTGGACAAGAAACAATTGAAAAAACAAGTATGGGTCAGGATATAAGTTCACAAGGTATTTCAATTGAAAATGCCTCGTATATAGAGAGCAATCTTGAAGTAAATAATATAGAGAATGACGTTACTAACGAGGAACATACTCCTAAGTTGTTTTCAGAGGACAAAATTAGCAAATCTGACGAAGAAGAACCTCATAGTGACATGTTGTTTGATCAAAATTCTCCAGATGACGAGGAATTTGAAATACCAGCTTTCTTAAGGAAGCAAAAGTTTTAATGCTAATCTATATTAATAATAATGAAATTACCCCAAACATCACTGGAAGGAAAACATCTTCCAGTGATGATAAATGAGGTTCTCGAAATTTGTAATCCTGAAAAAGGAAGAAACTTCATGGACTGTACTTTTGGAGCTGGAGGCTATTCAAAAGAGCTACTTAAAGAAGAAGCAAAAGTAGTAGCATTAGACAGAGATACCAAAGTATTGGAAATTGCGAATAAACTAAAAAATAAATTTAAATCACAATTTATATTTCATAATAAAAAATTCAGTAAATTAGATCTGGTTTCGAAAGATAAGTTTGATGCTGTAATATTTGATTTAGGTTTGTCTTCTATTCAATTAGACGATCTATCAAGAGGATTCTCTTTTAAGTCTAAATACGAATTGGATATGACAATGGGTCTAACTGATAGGTCTGCTAAAGAAGTTTTAAACACTTACAGCATTAAAGATCTTAGAGATATCATAAGGACTTTTGGAGATGAGGAAGAAGCACTAAAAATTGCAAAAAATATTGTTAAAGAGAGAAGTAATGGTAAAATTGAAAATACTGATGAATTAGTTAAAATCATAAAAAAATCTAAAAGAAAAAATTATAAAAAAAAGATAGATCAAAATACAAAAACTTTTCAAGCTATTAGAATATTTGTAAATCAAGAAATATCCGAGCTTATTGATGGCATAATTAAAGCAACTAAAATTCTCAAACCAGGTGGCAAATTAGTTGTTATAAGCTTTCATTCCATTGAAGATAAAATTATAAAATTTTATTTTAAAAATTTTTCCAAAAATCGCTCAAGATCCAATAAATATTTACCGGAAAGAATAAACAAATTTTCACTTTTTGAAAATTATAAAAATAAAATATTCATAGCCTCACCAAGAGAGGTAAAAGAAAATCCTAGATCTAGATCGGCTAAGTTACGTTTTGCAGTAAGGAGCGAAAATGAATTTAACGATCCAAAGGAATTAAAAATTAAATTTAAATATCTTACTGATTTGGAGAAAAGAATTGCCTAGTTCTAAATTGATAATTTCTATAATAGCGTTTTCCTTTTTATTGTTTTTTACTTCAATCATAAAAAACAAAACACGAATAATTGAAAAAGAATTAATTTCATATGAAAAAAAAATATCTTTTTTAAAGAAAGAATTACATGAAAGTCAATTAGATTATCATTATTTAACTTCTCCTGTAATACTACAAAGTAAAATCGCATTTTTAACGAACGACCAATATCAACATATGAATATTTCTAATATTTATCTTGATTATTTTAGTTTTATTTCAGATAAAAAAAAAATTTCACAAAAATAGTTTATGCGAAAAAAAAAGAATAAAAAAAACTTAAACACTAATCAACAAAGCTTTTTTTTTGAAGACTATATAAGTACTAAGCAAAAATTCATAAGAGAAAAAAATTTTATTATTAACGAGGATAGAATATATATACTTTTCTTTTCATTTTTTTCTCTTATTTTAATTTTTTCGCTGAAAATATTATTTATATCATTTCAAAATTCCTCTTATAATGAGACTAATAATTTTAAAATTAATTTTAAACCCGTTAGAAATGATATTATTGATAGAAATGGTGTTCTATTATCAAGAAATATTACCGCATATCATGCAGCAGTTAAACCAAATCTAATTAAAGATAAAAAAAAATTTTTAGTTAAAATAAAACTAGCCTTTCCAGAAATTGACAGTAAAAGTTTAAAAAAAAATCTCAACCAGAAAAAATATTTTTATTTAAAAAAAAGATTAACCGAATCGCAAAAAGGCAAACTTTGGGAACTTGGTGAAAAGGGCATTATCTTTGAGCCCTTTCAAACACGAGTGTATCCCCACTCAGGTCTTTACAGTCATATTATTGGTCAAGCTGATTATGACAATTACGGAATTTCAGGAGTTGAAAATTATTACGATAAATATCTAAGAGATCAAAAAAATATTAATCGACCTCTACAGCTCTCACTAGATACCAATATTCAATATATAATTAAACAAGAACTTGAAGACGCATTAAAATTATTCAAAGCTCAGGGTGCCGCTTCTTTATTAATGAACTCTGAAAATGGGGAAGTTTTATCACTAGTTTCACTTCCTGATTACAATATTAATAAAAGAAATGATTTAAAAGATAAAGCTTTTATGAATAAAATTACAAAAGGTGTATTTGAATTAGGATCAATTTTTAAAACTTTTACTGTAGCTTTAGCTCTAAATGAGAAGATCGTTGAAGCAAAAACAGTTATTAATAATATTCAGACTGATATTAAATGCTCTGTGCATAAAATATCAGATATAAAAAAATTTCCAAATTCGATGACGGTAGAAGATATTCTAATTCAATCATCAAATATTGGTACAGTAAAAATAGCTAGGCAGATAGGAGAGAAAAAATATAAAAATTTTTTAAAAAAATTAAATCTTCTTAACAGCCCAACTTTTGAATTAGATGAAATTGGTAGTCCGATTCCATTCAACTGGAATAAATGTAAACTTGAGACAATATCATTTGGCCACGGTATTACCACAACACCCCTTCAAGCAGCAACGGCATACGCGAGTTTAATTAACGGCGGAAAACTTATAATACCTACTCTAGAAAAAGATAAAAACAAAAATGTAAGATTCGAAAGTATAATTAGCGAGGAAACTAGTAAAGAGATAAAAAGTATTTTGAGAAAAGTTGTTACTGATGAAAAAGGAACGGCAAGTTTAGCAAATGTTTATGGATATGAAGTGTCAGGAAAAACTGGCACATCTCAATACTACGATGACGAAAATAAAAATATTAATACTTTCATCTCGTCTTTTGTTGCATCAAATAAGAACTACATTCTTCTAGTAATGTTAGATGATCCACAGGTTGCAAAAAACCTTACTTATGATTATAGGGGTTTAAAAATAAAAGGAACAAGGAATGAGGCGGGCTGGAATGCTGTTTACTCCTCGGGCAAAATTATAGAAAAAATTGGACCTATTTTAGCCATAAATAACAAAGAAGTTCTAACTCATCATGTTGTTGAAAAAACTAATTAAAAATTGTCCTAATAAACTCGCAAACATCAACGTCAAAGGATTGTCATCTGATACTAGAAAGTTAAAAAAAGGAGATTTATTTTTTGCTTTTAAAGGCTCAAAAAAAGACGGCAACAAATTTATAAATGAGGCTTTGAAAAAAGGGGCATGCGCAATTATATCCTCAAAAAAAATTGGAAATAATTCAAAAATTATTAAGGTTAAAGATATAAGAGACTGCATTGGAAATATTTGTTCTAAATTTTACTCAAGCAAACCAAGGAATATTATTGCCGTTACCGGAACTAACGGAAAAAGTTCTGTTGCTGATTTTTTTCATCAAATTTTAACTTTAAATAATATTCCTGTTGCAACAATTGGAACCCTTGGAGTAAAAACAGAAAATTTTAAAAAAGGCAATCTTACAAGTCCTGATGTTATCAGTTTGCACAAAGAGCTTCATAATATAAAAAAAAGAAAAATAGATAACGTTCTTCTGGAAGCATCAAGTCACGGTTTAATTCAAGGCAGACTTAATGGAATTAATTTAAAAGTCGGAATATTCACAAATTTTAGTCAAGATCATTTAGATTATCACAAATCTATGAAAAATTATTTAAATGCAAAATTAATTCTTTTTAAAAATATTTTAAAGAAAAAAAGTTACGTTATCATAGATAGGAACATTCCTGAATATATTAAAATTAGAAAAATTGCTCAAAAAAGAAAACTTAAACAAGTGTTAATTAATAGTTTAAAACATGAATATAATTTTACAGATCTAAATTTGATAGGAGATTTTCAAAAAAAAAATTTGTTAATGGCTATTAAAGTTTGTGAAATTCTTGGATTAAATAAAAATAAGATTTCTAAATGTATTAATAAAATAAAAAGTGTTAAAGGAAGACTGGAGTTGGTAAGAAAATTTAAAGATAACTCAAAAGTTTTTATAGATTTCGCTCATACTCCAGATGCAATTAATACTGCTGTAACTTCTTTAAAAAAACATTACAAAACGAATGTAACTATCGTTTTTGGTTGTGGAGGAGAAAGGGACAAAAGTAAAAGGGGAAAAATAGGAAAACTTATTGATCGAATTTGTGATAAAATTTACGTTACTGACGATAATCCAAGAGGAGAAAAACCTGAGTTAATAAGAAAATCGATTATTAAATATATTAATAAAAAAAAAGTAATTGAAATAGGTAACAGATACAAAGCCATACATTCAGCAATCAGCGACTCCAATCCTGGTGAAGTAATACTTGTAGCAGGTAAAGGCCATGAGGACATTCAGGACTATGGTAAAAAAAAATATAAAGTTTCAGACTTCAATATTGTTAAAGAATTTAAAATAAAGAAAAGGTCTTCCGAAAAAAAAATCAATTTTAAAGAAAATAACTTATTATTAAATAGAATCACGAAGCAGAAGTCCAATAAGTCCTTCCTTGGAGTATCTATAAACTCAAAATCAATAACAAAAGGAAATTTGTTTGTAGCAATTAAAGGAAGAAATAACGATGGTCATAATTTTATAAAAGAAGCTATTTCAAAAGGTGCTTCAAGTTGTATTCTATCAAAAAATATTAATAAAATTTCAAAAAATAAGAGAATAAAAGTTGCGAGCACTTTTAATTTTTTGAAAAAATTAGCTGATATAAAAAGAAAACACTCTAAAGCAGAAATTATTGCAGTTACAGGTAGTTCAGGCAAAACATCTGTAAAAGATTTAATTGGAAATTTGCTTAAAAATTATAGTGAAACTTATTTTTCCCCTAGATCATTCAATAATTCATATGGCGTACCACTTAGCCTATGCAATCTTGAGCAAACCCATAATTATGGTGTTTTTGAAATTGGAATGAGCAAAAAGGGTGAAATAGATAAATTATCAAAATTAGTAAAACCTAATATTGCTATTATCACAAATATTGCTGAAGCACATATAGAAAATTTTAAAGATTTAAGTCATATAGCTAAAGCCAAAGGTGAAATAATTGATAACATTTCAAATACAGGAACTTTAATAATTGATAGAGACAGTAAGTTTTTTAAATTTTTTAAGACTAAAGCTGAAAAAAGAAAAGTTAATGTAGTTTCAATTGGTTACAACAAAAAGTCTGATATAAAAATAGACAAAGTTCAAAACTTTTCTAAATATAAATTGATAACAATTAGATCTGTAGGAAAAGTATATAAAATAAAAGCAACGAGTCAAATTATAAAAAATATCGCTTTTGTGATAGCGGTTCTTGAAATTTTAAAATTAGATGTCAATAAAATTTTAAATAAGATCAAAAACATAAATAACTTAGAGGGAAGAGGTAAAATATATAGAATTAAATGTAAAAATTTCAATTTTAATTTAATCGATGAAAGTTATAATGCTAATCCACTTTCAATGAAACAATCAATTTTAAATTTATCTAAAATGCAGAATAATAACTGCAAGTATGTTCTTCTGGGCGATATGCTTGAACTAGGAGAAAAGTCTCAAAGTTTACATAAAAAGCTCTCACCAATTATCAATAAATCAAATATAAATAAATTGTTTATTTACGGAAACCATATAATGGATACTTATAAATATGTTAAAAAGAATAAAAGGGGTAATGTTCTACAATACAGGTCAGATTTTAAAGATTTAGTACTTCCAGTATTACAAAAAAATGATTATCTAATGATAAAAGGTTCTAATGCGACCGGCTTAAATAAAATCTCAAAAAATTTAACTTTAGGAAGATTAAATGCTATTTAATTTTTTAACCTCACTCGTTGATCAATATTCTTTTTTAAATGTTTTCAAATATTTAACATTTAGAACTGGTTTATCTTTAATGACATCATTAACTGTTGTTTTCTTAATTGGGGGACCTTTAATTAAATATTTTTCTAAAATGGATATAACGGGCCCTATCAGACAAGATGGCCCAATTGATCATATAGTAAAAAAATCTGGCACTCCAACGATGGGGGGAATAATTATTATTATTGGAATGCTATCAAGTACTTTTCTTTGGGCAGATTTAAACAATATATACATTTGGTCTTTAATTTTTATAACTATTGGCTTAGGTAGCTTAGGTTTTATTGATGATTTGTTGAAAATAAAACATAGAAACTCAATTGGATTGAATTCAAAACTTAAATTTTTTGGTCAATTTATTATTGGCTTATTAACATTATTAATCTTAATTAATTTTTCTAATCATCAATTTATCAACAATATTTACTTTCCTTTTTTTAAAAATTTTATATTAGATCTTGGAATATTTTTTATACCCTTTGGTTTATTTGTGATTATAGGCTCTTCTAATGCAGTTAATTTAACTGATGGATTAGACGGCTTAGCAACTGTACCGATAATGTTAGTTGCATTATCTTTTACGTTTATCAGTTACGTTGTGGGAAATATTATTTTCTCTGAATATTTACAAATACAATATATTCCAGATGTTGGCGAAATATCAATTTTTTGTGGTGCAATTGTAGGATCTTGTCTAGGTTTTCTTTGGTACAATGCCCCACCTGCAAAAATTTTTATGGGTGACACGGGATCTTTGTCCCTAGGGGGATCTTTGGCAGCTGTTGCGATAATAGTTAAACATGAAATCGTTTTAGCCATAATTGGAGGACTATTTGTTTTAGAAACTATTTCTGTAATCATACAAGTTATTTCATTTAAATTGACTGGAAAAAGAGTTTTTATGATGGCACCTATACATCATCATTTTGAAAAAAAAGGATGGGCGGAGTCAACAATAGTTATAAGATTTTGGATAATCGCAATCATTCTTGCTTTAATTGGACTAGCAACTTTAAAATTAAGATAATGCGTGATTCCATTAATTTTAAAGACAAAAGTTTTGCTGTTTATGGTTTAGGATTGACCGGTCAGTCTGTAATCAATTTTCTAAAAAAAAATAAAGCGTTTAAAATAAGTTCTTGGGATGATTTTTCAATTAAACATGATGTTAAAAAAAGAAGTAAATTTAAAATGAACTTAAATCTTGTTGATTATATTGTAATTAGTCCAGGTATAAATATTAAAAAATCAAAATTTAAAAATTTATTATTAAAAAATAAAAAAAAAATTATTACGGACTTAGACTTGTTCTTTTTGAAAAATAAAGTAGCAAAATCTGTAGTAATTACTGGTACCAATGGCAAATCAACTACTTGCTCACTGATACATCACGTTTTAAAAAAAAACAATATTCAAAGTAAATTAGTAGGTAACATTGGAAAACCAATTTTAGAAGTTAAATTTATTGAAAAAGAAATTTATATTATTGAAGCGTCTTCTTTTCAGCTAGAATATTCCAAGTATATCAAACCTTTTTGTGCAGCGATTTTAAACATTTCACAAGATCATATAGAATGGCATGGAACTAAAAATAATTATATAAAATCAAAAATTAAAATTTTTAACAATCAAACAAAAGAAGATATAGCGCTTTTGAATGATAAAAATTTAAAACATATCTATAATAAAAATAATTTTTTGGGAAAATTGAAATTTTTAAAAAATAATCTAATCAAATTAAAATATACTAATAACAAATATCTTCAACTTGAAGCAAACAAAGACAACATTCAATTTGCATATGCAATAGTAAAACTTTTTAACGTTAATAAGAAAAATTTTTTAAGATCTTTAAAATCTTTTAATGGATTAGCCCATAGGCATGAGAGTTTTTTGAAAATTGGTAATTGCACATTTATAAATGACTCGAAAGCAACTTCTTTCGAGTCCACAAGATACGCTTTAAAATCAAATGATAATATTATTTGGATTGTAGGAGGACAACCAAAAAAAAATGATAAAATTGAAATAAATGATTATAAAAAAAAAAATTATTAAAGCATATATTATTGGTAAATTTACAAATTTTTTTATTAAAAATATTAATAAAAAAATAGAATTTGAAATTACTAAAAATTTAAGTCTTACGGTAAATAAGATATTTCAATCTCTTGAAAAAAGAAAAAAAACAACTGTCTTGTTTAGCCCAGCAAGTGCTTCTTATGATCAATTTAAAAACTTTGTGGAAAGAGGAGAGAAATTTAAACAACTGGTAAAATACAATGCTAAAAGATTTAATTAGCTCAGAAAGGTTAGCAGATTACTGGAGAAATATTGATAAAAATATTTTATTCAGTTTTTTAGGATTATTTTTTCTTGGAATTTTTTTTTCTTTTTCGTCAACATCTTCACTTGCTGGGGAGCGTTTAAATAAAGATTTCTATCACTATTTCTCAAGACATTTAATATACTCAGTATTAGCAATTACTGTTATGTTTATTATTTCTTATATGCAGATATCTTTTTTTAAAAAAACTATTTTGCCAATATTCATAATTTCATTAATCTTACTCATTTTAGTTCCTTTATTTGGAGTAGAAATCAAAGGTGCAAAAAGATGGCTAGACTTTTACGTATTTCGCCTACAGCCTATAGAAATTATTAAACCATTTTTTGTTTTGATAACTGCTAGTTTGATTTGCAGTAGTAAAGAAAAAAATTCTAAATATTCTTACCTTTTAAGCTTAATACTTTTAACACTGATAATATTTTTACTTTTAAATCAACCTGATGTTGGCCAATCTATTTTATTGATAACAACCTGGATATCGATAATATTTATTTCAGGTACAAAAATAAGTTATATATTCTTTACATTTTGTCTTATATTTTTCTCATTGCTTGTTCTTTTAATAATTCTGCCTGAAAAATTTGGTTATATAGCTAATAGACTAAATACTTTTTTTGATCCCTCTAAAGGTGATAGTTTTCAATCAGATAAAGCTCTAGCAGCCATTAAACAAGGCGGGCTTACAGGTCAAGGCATGGGCGAAGGTATTTTAAAAGAAAGTGTTCCAGAAGCTCATACCGATTATATAATAGCTGTTATAACCGAAGAATTTGGCTCAATAATATCTATATTTGTAATTTTAATCTTTTTATTTATTTCTTACAAAATAATAAAATTTTGTATTAAAATTTCTAATGAAAACTCAAAAATTTCTCTTTGTGGTTTATCTTCTTTATTAATTTTCCAAACTTTTATACATATTGGTGTGAACACAAGCTTATTACCAACAACAGGTATGACTCTGCCCTTTTTAAGTTACGGTGGTTCGTCTTTAATAGGAAGTTCAATTTTAGCTGGAGTGATATTAAATTATACTAAAAATCGAATTCATAATGAATAAAAACAACAAAAGTATAGTCATAGCGACCGGGGGCACCGGAGGACATGTTTTTCCAGCGGTAAGTTTAGCTAATTATTTAAATGTAAATGGTTTTAATTTAATTTTAACTACTGACAAAAGAGGTTTTAAATTTATAAGTGGTGAAATAATTAACAATACTCAAATTATCAATAGCTCCACTTTGAATAAAAAAGGAATAATAATATCTTTTTTCAAAATTTTATTTGCAACTTTTAAGTCTTTTATTGTTTTATTCAAAAGTAAACCAAAATTTATTTTTGGAATGGGGGGGTATGCATCATTTCCAATTTGTTTAGCCGGTATAATTTTAAGGATTCCGTTTATAATTTATGAGAATAATTTATTGATGGGAAAAGCTAATCGGTATCTCGCACCTTTTGCAAAAAAAATTTTCATATCCTATAAAGATACCGAAGGGGTCAAAAAAAAACTTAACGATAAAATTGTTGTTATCGGAAATATTCTAAGAGAAAATATTTTATACTCTCTAAGAGCCGATAAAGATGAAGCAATTAAAAATTTGAATATTTTAGTATTAGGTGGAAGCCAAGCTGCAAAAATTTTTGCAGAAATACTACCTGACATTTTTATAGATTGTAAAAAAAATAATATTAATATCAAAGTTTATCAACAATGTTTAGAAGAACAAAAATCAAATCTAAAAGAGAAATATGAAAATAATAAAATTAATTACGAATTGTTTAGTTTTACTTTTGATATTTTACACTACTATAATTTATCTAATCTAGTAATAACAAGAGCAGGATCTTCTGCTCTTGCCGAAATTTTAAATCGTAGAATTCCAATAATATCAATACCATTAGCCTCATCTTCAGAAAATCACCAATTTAAAAATGCTCAATTTTTTTATAAAAAAGGTTATGGATATATGATCGAAGAAAAAAATATAAAAAACGAGCTATTTAATTTGCTTCAATCCATACATCAGGATAAATCAATGCTGGAATTGATAAAAATAAATCAAAAGAAACATAATGATAAAGATGTTTTTAAGTATATAGAAAAAGAAATTACAAAACTGTTTTATGAAAATTAATATTGGTCAAAAAGAAATTGTACATTTTATCGGTATGGGCGGCATAGGAATGAGTGGCCTAGCCCAAATTATGAAAATTATGGGTTTTAAAGTACAAGGAAGTGATACAAATTTGAATAAGAATATAGAAAATTGTAAAAAATTAGGAATAAAATTTTTTATTGGTCAAAAAAAAAGAAATATTAAAGATGCTACAATATTAGTAAAGTCAAC
>MDTG01221940.1_pt1 | contig 12908 bp, 10 predicted proteins | sample 811421 | NCBI WGS metagenome assembly MDTG01 (sample SAMN05326645, study PRJNA326480) | marine metagenome | isolation source: seawater | place: Pacific Ocean: South East | collected 2011
CAAATCTGTATGTATTTTTTTCGTGATGACAAACTAGTGCACATGTAACTTTATTGGTTATTGAATTCAGTAACATTTTTATACCATCAACTAGAAAGCTGTCTCCATTTAGAACAATTAGATTATTTTTACACAAATCAATTAAATTGAAAATTGAACCAGCCGTGCCGAGTTTTATTCTTTCTCTTACAATAACCTGATTTAGATTTTTAAATTCATTATTTTTAACCCAATTTTCAATTTGCTCACTTTTATATCCAGTAGCATAAACTATATTTCTAAAATTTAGTTTATTAATTTCTTTAACTAGCCAGTATAGAAATGGCTTATTTGCAAGTCTTATTAGTGGTTTAGGTTGGTTTGGATAAAGATGATTTATTCTTGAACTTAAACCTCCTACTAACAGTACGAAAGAAAAGTTTTGATTATTAGTTTTATTTTTCTGAATCATAAAAAGATTTAAACTTTGTTTAAATTAATAGATAATTGTTCTTGTTCCTGATTCATCAATTTCTGGTTTGATAAATAATTTATTTTTGAGATATTTCTCTATAAACTTATCTCTTTTCCCTTCTTTAAAATATGTTAATACAAAACCACCACCACCAGCTCCCATGATTTTATAACCTAAGATTTCTTTCTTATTAAGAATTTCAAACAAGTCTTTTGTTTTTTTTGTTATCATTTTGTTTGAAAGTTCTTTTTTCATTTCCCAAGTGTGTTCTAGTAGCTTCCCAAAGGTGTCAATATCCTGATTGATTAGATTTGAATATGCTTCATCTACAATATTTTGTATCTTCATTAAATTTTTTTTTTTTTTTTCTAAATTTTTGATTATTAAATGCGCCATTTGTGAGGAATTTCTTTGTTCATCAGTATATACTAAAAGTAACCTTCCTAAAAATTCAAATCTTTCATGGTCTTTGAGAATTATTGGGTTAATCTTAAAGGTTTTATCTTTTTTTATCTTTACATAGTTGAGGTTTCCAAAAGAGGATGCAATTTGGTCTTGAATACCTACATTTTCATTTAAAAATTTGTTTTCTATAAGGTATGAATTTTCTGCTAGCTTGTACTTATCAAAACTAACATTTTTTAAATTCATTATACAATTTCCAACTGCACAGCAATATGCAGAACTAGAACCAATTCCACTTCTAGCTGGAAGGTCAGCAAAGTAAATAAACTCTAAGTTTTCAAAAAACTTATAAAAGCGAAGTGACTCACGAACTATTGGTTGCTTAATATTATTAATATTATCTGTGGCTTCTTTTATCCTCCATTGAATGTGATATCTTTTATTAGAGTTTTTTGGTAATCTTTTCACAACTGAATAAGAATATTTTTGGAATGCTAAAGATATAAATGCACCCCCATTATTTGTAAACCATTCTTCGTAATCTGTACTTCCACCAAAGAATGAAATTCTAAAAGGTGATTTAGAAATAATCATATTTACTATCTTACTAAATAATTTTTATTTTTTTTTATTTTTTTTCTCCAATAATTTAATAAATCTTTAAGTGTTTTTTTATAATTATAAGTGTGCTTCCATCCTGTATGTTTTTTAAATTTTCTACAGTCAGGAATTTGTAAATCAGCATCTATTGGTCTAAGTCTTTCTTGATCTTTTACAATTTTAATTTTTTTTATAGAAGATAGACTTATTAAAAATTCTAATATTTCTTTAATTGTTAAACTTTGATCACCACCAATATTATAACATTCTCCAAAAATTGGTTTTACTGTAACAAGCATAAAATATGCTTTTACAGCATCTCTTACATCCGAGATAGTCCTTAATGAGTTTAAGTTTCCTACATAAACTTTATTTTCAGTTAAACCATACTCCGCCATTGCTATTTGTTTTGCAAATGAAGATTCAGCGAAAACGTCACCTCTCCTAGGGCCTGTGTGTGTGAACATCCTTGTTGTTAAAGTTCTGATCTTGTAGGCTTGAAAATAAAATTTTGATATCAAGTCAGTTCCAATTTTTGAAATTGCATAAGGAGATGCTGGATGAAAACTACATTCTTCATTAATAGGTAAGTTTTCTTTATTTACTTTTCCAAAAATTTCGGATGACGAACAAATATGACAAATAGTTAGAGGACTATGTTCTTTTATTGTTTCAAGAACATTTTGAGTTCCTAAAATGTTGGTTTCGTATGTGTCTTTAGGGCTTGTAAAACTGGTAAGTGGGTAGCTCTGCGCAGCCAAGTGAAAAAGATAATCAGGTTTAGTATTTTTTATTGGTGAAATTAGTGATTGATAGTCTTTCAGATCACCGTAGTGCAAAAATATTCTTTTTTTTCTATTGATATTATCTATATGATCTTCAATGTTTTCAAGAGGGCTTCTCCATCTTACTAGCCCATGAATATCCCAGTCAGTATTTTTTACTAGATAATCTAGTAAATGAGAGCCAACCATTCCTGTAATACCTGTGATAAATGCTTTTTTTTTCACAATAAATTTACTTTTTCTAAATATTCTTTAAAAATTTTATATATGTATTTTATTTGATTGTTACTGAGATTTTGATGGATTCCAATAGAAAATCCATCGTTCATAATTTTGTTAGCATTTTCAAGCTCACCTCCAACACGATATTTGAAATTTTTTACAACTGGTTGAGATGCAAAATTTCCTGATACAATAGCTCTAGTTTCGATTCCTTTTTTGTTTAGAAATTTACATAGTTTATCTTTATCAATTTTTACATTTTGAATTATTATTGTGAATCCAAACCAACTATGGAAAGACTCTTTATTTTCATTTTGGTACATAAAAAATTTACTAAACTCTTTCATCAATTTTAATAAAAGCTTGGCATTTTCTCTTCTTTTTTTAATAAAATTGTCTAGCTTTTTAATTTGTGTTATTCCCATTCTTGCTTGAGGCTCTGTCAGTCTCAAATTATATCCTTCATTTACAAAGAGAAAATTTGGGTCTATTTTTGGGAAATTTTCAACCCAACGTTTTTTTGATTTTATATTTCTTATCCAACCATGTGATCTAATTATTTTCATAATTTCATATAGTTCAAAATCATTAGTTACTGTTATCCCACCCTCTAAACAAGTAATATGGTGTGAAAAATAAAAACTGAAACTTGAAGCCAGCCCAAATCCCCCTAAAAATTTACCATTATACTTAGCACCCATTGACTCGCATGTATCTTCAATTAAAATTAGACCTTTTTCCAAACATATTTTCTTTAGTACCTTCATGTTACAGGGATTACCGTATATGGGTATTGCTAAAATAGCTTTTGTTTTATTTGAAATTGCTTTGGTAACTTTTTCGGTGTCAATATTCAATGTTTTTAAGTCACAATCAACAAATACTGGTTTTAGTCCGTATTGAGTTAATGGAAAAATAGATGTTGACCAAGCTAATGCTGGAACAATAACTTCATCACCTTTCTTAAGTTTTTTTGAGTATAATTTGCTCATCAATCCTGATATCATTAGAAGATTTGCCGATGAACCTGAATTACTAGAAACCGCATATTTAAAACCAAATTTTTCACAAATTTTTTTTTCAAAAGATTCTACTTGCTCTCCCATAGTTACATTTGTAGTGATAAGTTGTTTGGTGAAATTGAATATTTCCTCGATGCCAAAAGTTGGCTCGTGTAATTTAATATTTGTTTTTACTTTTTTCTTTGAATGATACTTTTCCCATTCATGTTTTATAGATTTGTATAACAAATTTTTCTTCATCAAAATGGACCTTTAAACTCTTCAATTTGTTTAGTTTTTATTTTTTTTGGTATCCAATTTTTTTTTTTTGTAACCATCTCATATGAAATTTTAGCTATTTTTTCAGGATTAGGATAAAATTTTTCTTCTAGTGCTGAAGTAGTAGGGCAGGGTGTAAATAAATAACCTAATCTTTTTACTTCAAAATTTAATTTATTAGACTCCACTAAACGAGATATAATTTCAGATGAAATTCCACAATTTATCCAATCATTTTCGACTATTATTAATTTTTTAGTTTTTTTTACTGATTTAATGATGTTTTTCATATCTAAAGGTTGGATAGATAAGAGATCAATTACTTCTGCCTTTATTGATTTTTCAAGTAATAACTTTTTTGCATTAATACAGTCTATTACAGTAAAACTTATTCCAACTAATGTTATATCGCACCCTTTAGATAAAATTCTTGATCTCCCAAATTCTTCTTTATAATAACCCTCTGGTACCAAACCCTTGTTTTTATATAGCATTCTATGTTCAATGAAAATAACCGGATTTTTATCTTCAATTGCTTTTATGAGACTTCCTTTTACATCATGTGGAGTAGTAGGGGCAATTACTTTTAAACCTGGAATATGAGCAAAAATTGAATATAGAGATTGACTATGTTGTGCCCCTTGACCCCAACTTCTTCCGATACAAGCTCTTATAACCAGAGGTACGCAAAGCTTTCCATCAGAAATGTAGTGAATTTTTGAAGCCATATTTACAAGTTGATTCATAGCTAACATTAGAAAATCTATTCTTTGATGTACTAAAACTGGATTCATGCCAGCTATTGCTGCTCCTATTCCAACACCCGTCATACTATCTTCACAAACAGGTGTATCGAAACATCTATTTGCCCCAAATTCTTTGTGAAGATTAAGCGTTGTTCCATAATGACCTTTTGGGTCATCAACACCTTGTCCAAAAACAAAGACATTTTTATTTTTTTTTAGCATAATTTTTGTTGCATTTAAAATGGCATCAGCATACGACATGGTCTTTAAATATTTATTCTTTAGTAACATTTAAATCTATATGGTTAGTTTTCGGGAAATTTGATTTACTAGAATATTTGATTGCTTCAGTAATTTCTTTATTTATTTTGTTTTCAATTTGTGAAGAATTTTTAATTTGTTTTTTTAAAAAATTTAGTTCATTTATGCTTTTAGAAAGTTTTTGGGTATCTTTTTTCCTATATCCTAACGTAAAGTCTTCATTTATACCAACATGATCAGCTTCTCTGAAAGTGTTAATTTCTAAAAAAACTGGTTGATTTTTTTTTTGGATCTTTTTTAGAGATTTTTGAGCATATTTGAAAACATTTTTTGTTGAATTATCTGTAATTTTAATTGCATTAACGCCAAAAGATTCAACTTTTTTACATATATTCAAAGTTTTCATTCTTTCTTTTTGCTTAGAATATATGGCTAAACCATTGTTTTCACATATAAACAGAATTGGTAATTTTTTTAAAGCACTAAAATTTAACGATTCCCAGAAAGTTCCTTGATCCAATGCTCCTTCACCATGATAACAAATTACTCTGGAATCTAATTTTTTTAGTTTAATTGCCAAAGAATACCCAACAGCTTGCGAAATTGCACTTCCCACAATTGCTGAGGTAAATATAAAATTTACATCTAAATCACCTAAATGCATTGATCCGGCTTTTCCAGATGATAGACCAGTTTCCTTGCCAAACAATTCAGCCCACATTTTTTTATAATTTCCACCATGAGCTATGAAATGTGCATGAGATCTATAATTGCTAAAAACTATATCATTTTTTTCCGAGGCTAAAGCAACACCGACTGCAATTGATTCTTGTCCTAGTGAGAGGTGAACTGGGCTTTTTATTACATCACTCCGATAAATATCAATTATTTTTTCTTCAGTAGATCGAATTTTTTTGAATAAGTAAAAGGCTTTAGCAAAGTTAAATTTTTTTGTTGTCATACTTTAGTTTATAAAATTATCTAAATTACTTCTTTAATAAAAAATTATTTAGTTTTTTAATTCAATAAAACTTCTTTTTAAAATAATTAAATTAATTTTTTTAAAACTTTCTTGCAAAACTAAGGCCTATAATTTTATTTACAATTATAGCTATTTTAAAGACTAAAATACTATTTAAATTTCAATTAAAATTTATCTTCGTCTAGATTAAACATTTATTACAAAGTATTATATGATAAAAATTCAATAGAAATTTTAATAATGACTCTGATAATTTTAAAAAATTTATATTTAAAAGTTAGGAAAATAAAATAATTTAGAAATATTTAAACAATGAGCAAATTTTTTATTCATTCAACATCTATACTAGACGATAATTCGAAAGTGGGAGAAAATTCCAAAATTTGGCAATGGACTCATATTTCCACTCGAGTGAGAATTGGATTTAATTGTACAATTGGTCAAAATGTTTTCATTGGTGAGGGGGTGAAAGTGGGAAATAATGTTAAAATACAAAATAATGTAAGTATATTTGCTGGTGTAGAAATAGAAGATAATGTTTTTTGTGGACCTTCATGTGTTTTTACTAATGTAAAAGTTCCAAGAACTTTTTTACCTAGAAATAAAGATTATACAAGTACCTTGGTCAAAGCAAATTCAACTATAGGTGCTAATTCAACTATTATATGTGGAGTAAATATTGGACTTTATGGTTTTGTTGGTGCTGGTTCAGTTGTTACTAAAAATGTCGAAAATTATTCTTTAGTTGTTGGCAATCCAGCTAAGCATATTTCATGGGTTAGCAAGTCTGGGTTTAAACTTAATAAGGATTATTATTGTGAACATGAAAAAGAATACTATTCATTTTTAAAAAAATAATCAAAAAAATTAATTACAATGAAAGTACCTTCGAATGATCTGAGAAAAAACTACTTATCAGTAAAAAGTAAAATAGACAATGCCATTAAAAGGGTAATTAACAATAGTTCTTTTATTCTAGGAGAGGAAGTTGAAAATTTTGAAGAAAAATTTTCTAATTATCTAAATGTAAAGTATTGTGTTGGTGTTTCATCTGGTACATCAGCGTTATTTCTTTCTTTATTAGCATGTGGTATCGGAAAGGGAGATGAGGTTATAACTTCACCTTTTACATGGGTTTCTTCAGTTGAAGCGATAAGTAACACAGGTGCTAAACCTGTGTTAGTTGATATAGACGAAGAAACCTACAATTTAGATCCTAAAAGAATTGAGTCCAAACTGACAAAAAATACTAAAGCAATAATTCCAGTTCATATTTATGGTTATCCTGCAGAAATGAATGAGATATTATCTATTGCAAAAAAGCATAATTTAAAAGTCATAGAAGATGCAGCGCAAGCTCATGGCTCTAAAATTAAAAAAAAATATTGCGGTACTTTTGGTGATTTAGGATGTTTTAGTTTTTTTCCTAGTAAAAATCTTGGCTCTTTTGGGGATGCAGGCTGTGTTGTCAGTAATAATAAAGCCCTTATTGAAAAGATAAAGAAGTTAAGAAATCATGGGAAGTTTTCAAAAAATAATTTTGATACCTTAGGTTTTAATGAGAGGTTAAGTGGAATGCAGGCAGCTATATTGAGTGTAAAATTAGGTTATTTAGATAAATGGGTGATGAAAAGAATCAAAATCTCAAAATTGTACGATAAACTCTTAAATTCAAATATCAAAAAACCTAAACCTAGGATACATATAACACATTCCTTTCATAATTATGCAATAAGAGTAAAAAATAGAAATATGATTTTCGATAATTTAAAAAAAAATAATATTGATGTTAGAATAAATTACTCTATTCCCATTCATAAAACTAAGTTATATCGTAAGTTTTTTAATGATCGATTCCCAGTTTGTGATAAAATTTCAAAATCAGTTTTGAGTCTTCCCATTTATCCAGAAATGAGCGTAAAAGAAATTTCTTACGTTTGTGATAAATTAAATAAATTAACAAAAATATGAAAATTATTGATTTTCAAAAACTTTGATATCATTTTTAGAATCAATTTCTCCCCACACACCGTAATAAGGAATTGCTCTGATAAAAAGAGGTTCATTTTTTGTTATCTGGCTTAACATTTGTGTCATTTCCATTTCATTTCTTTTTTTTAAACCCAGATTCTTACGTAAATTTTTTATAATTTTCCATCCCTGAGGTGAGATATATAATAGACCCATATATTGACCTTGAATTTCAGAGACATTATCTGTTTTTCCACCAATTTCTGTTAGCATGTTTGATTTATTTATACGAAAAGTTTCTGCATCATCTAAAGGATTTTTAAATCTTTTTTTCCAAGTTTCATACCAATTAGGGTCATATGTTATTGCTAAGTTATCTTTACATTTTTTCAATTTTATAATTGCAGATTCTTCGTAAAAAATATCTGAGTAACTTACAATTAGAGGCTCATTTTTAAACCACTGTTCTGCACACTCAAGTGAAGATACCATATTACTTTTATCCCAAGATTGATTATAAAATTCAGTTAACCCAAAGTTTTTTAATTTTTCTTTTTTATACCCCGTTACAATTCCAATCTCTTTAACTTTAGCTTTTCTAATTGCTTCAAGTTGATATTCCAACAAGGTTTTTCCTTTTAGTTTAATCAAACACTTTGGCATTTCATCAGTTAAATTCTTCATACGGCTTCCTCTGCCAGCAGCTAAAATCAGAGCTTTCATATTATTCTACTCATATTTGATGATCAAATAGGTACTTTATACGCTTAACATCGTTTTTACAAAATTTCTTTTCTCTTTCAGGGTGCCACATCCATGCCTCTATAGGTAATTTTTGATGTCGAATTGCCTCAATTACTCCATCTTTGGCTTTTGCCAAAATTTCAAAATCTTTAGGACATTCATTTAGAGAGTAGGAATGAAAACTATTTACTTCTTTTTTAATTTTACCGTAAACTTTATGACGTGTCTTATTGTGATTTTTAACTAAATGTAACTTTACCCCAAACCAGTTTCCTATCATTTGCATACCTCTACAAATCCCAAGTAATGGTAAATTATTACTGTGAGCAAAATTTATTATACTTATCTCAGTTTTATCTCTTACGGGATACTCGCCAATATCATTACCTCCAGACAATAGAAAGGCCTTGACCTTAGTTTCTTTGATCCAATTATCTATGTGTTTATCTAATGAATTAGGAATCTGTAAAGGTATGTATCCACAACTAAGTAAAAAAAAAAATTAATCTATGATCAATTTCATCTCGAGTTTCTCCGATATTGGAGATAAAGTTTACTCTCTGACTTACACCTATTAGTTTCATTCTAAAATTTCTAATCTTCTTCCTGCACAATCTAAAAATACTCGTCTTGCTCTAGACCATTTTTTAAAAAGATGTTCACCACATCCAATAACAGATGGTAAACCTAATTCACCAGCTCTAATTGCCATGTGTGAATTAACACCACCCCAAGCAGTAATTATTCCAGCTATTGGATAAGAAAACAACCAATCGTAACCAGGGTCTGCATTTGTAATACATATTAAATGTCCATTTAAGAACTTAATATTTTTGGAATCTCCAATAGGGGCAACTACTTGTTTTTGTGTAATAAAATTAGGCATAGTCTTTGGCCATTTAAACGCTATAACCTCATCAGCCTCAGTGATAAGTGGAGGTAATGAAAGTTTTTGTGTTTCTTTATATTTTAATTTACCTCTTTTTATACAATCTTTTAGGACTTTTTCGTTATCGACTGCCGAGATATATAAGTTTTTAAATGTTGAAATTTCGCTAAATGCCAAATCATTTTTTGAAATATTAATTTCTTTTCCAACTAACGAGATTAGTGACAAAATATCAGATAAATGTCTGGAAAAGCTAAATTTTGAGTATTCACGAAGCTTTATTCCCGATTTAATGAAATCTAAAAACTGCACAGCATTGCACTCAATCGAACATTCTTTTAAATAATGATCAATTTTTTTTAGCTGTTTTTCCGACGGGTTATATGATTCTATTTCACTTAAGGGTTCTAGCTTTTCATCCCAATTGAAATAAAGCTCTGGCTTATCGTCATACCTTGGAGACAGAATATCATAGGTTCCTGGTCTTAAATGTCCGTATAAAGCTAAAAACTTTTTTTTTTTTAATGATCTTCGATCAGTAGCTAATTGTCTGCTTATATTAGAAATACTGGCTATAAATTCATGATAATCTTTACTACTAAAAATATTTACATTGACTAATGAGTTAAGCATTTGAACAGCTATAAACCCAGTACGTGCTAAACCAGCGAAGGGAAGTGTTCCATATTTCTTGACATCTTCAAGCAACCAGTAAATTTTCTCAAGATTATTCATACTGGAGGACATTATTGTTGAATGTTTTTGATCAAGAGTATTAATTTTTTTTTTATCAACAATCCAAAGACCATTAACAGGATGAATTATTTTATTTGTTATATTTCTCAGACTTGTTAATAAAATTTTGCATTCATCCGTCGTAAAACCAATTTTTTTTAGTTTTTCTAATTTATTGATTAAATCTAATGAATTGCATGAAAGTACTATTTCAAATTCAACTTTATCATGATTAGTTGGTTCTGAAGTTAGTCTTTTAATGTAAAAGTTAACTAACTTATCAGCTAGTTTTCCTTCTACGTCTTGAGGTATAAAAGAATTAAAAGATAGTCTTAAATCTATATATGGTAACCCAAAAAAATCTGGCATTAAAGGAAAACTTCTTAAATTTCTGTATCCATAGTTATGCCTTTGATATGCCCATATAGAGTCTGTAATTAATTCTCTGTATAATGACAAAGCCAACGGCTTAGGACGTATTCCTATAATTTCAGCGGGATTCCAGTCTGGCATCACTCCATAAACAGTTTTACTGCCAAATAAATAGGGATGTGTCTTCATTCCAGATTTTATTTTTGATTGAATTTTTTTTAAATTATTTAACTGAGATTGTTCACTTTCAGATTTTTTTTTTAGTATTAAAGGTCTAACTTGCAAAAGCCATAAAGTAGACTCTTTACCTTGAGACGTAAATGCAAATTCACAATCTAAAGGAGAATTTTTGAAAAAATTTAGCAACTCCTCTATCAGTAAAATAATGGATTTTAAGCTTTTTGATTTTGGTAACGGAGCTAATGCTGCTTGTTGCCAAATATTTCCTCCCATTCCACCTGTAACTTTTGTAGATGACTTACCATCAGACCAATTTATTACTCGATAAGGTGAACAAGTATTAGGATCATGAGAAAAAGCGACTCCAGAGCGTATAATATTTTTCAACATTGGTTGAATTAATATTTCATCTAATAGATTTTTATCTTCCCCATATGATTCAACTACACGGTTAATTGAAATTTCTAAATTTTCAAATCTGACATTCAAAAGTGATAAAAACGCACCTGCATTAGAATACATAGATTGGTCTTCATTTTTTGAGCTTGATCTTACAGCAAGAACATTATTTCTAAACTGTTCTTCTATGTTTGTTAAGATTTTTGATTTGTTTTTAAACCAATCTTGAACAGTAAAAATAAATAATTCAGGTATTTTTGCAGACTTAACAATTTCTTTAATAGAGAATAATGTTCCAGCCTTTGAAGAAAATTTTATATTGACCATTTTTAATTATCTAAATTTATCATTATCATCAAATTGAGAGTACGGAGTTTTATTATTATAAAGTTCAGTGTTAACTTTTTTTGGAGAAAGTTTCATCGATTTAATAGCTAATGTATTACTACTGTGTAACAAAATATCAAATATTTATCAATTTATTAGATAGAATAACTATAGAATTATAAGTTTTGTAATTTAACATAATATATATTATACGACAATATTTATAGTTAGCCTGAACCTAGATAAAGTAATGCTGACCCATATAAGATGCCTGTTACTATAAAAATGACAAATGTGTATCCCATTATTTGTCTCATATGCAGTCCAGCAATAGCCAGTAATGGAATTGTCCAAAAAGGTTGAATCATATTTGTCCATTGATCACCATAAGCAACTCCTAAGACAATAACATATGGTTCAACATTAAGATTTTTGGCTGCTTCAATCATCACTGGTCCCTGAACAGCCCATTGACCGCCACCAGAGGGAATAAACATGTTTACAAGGCCACCTGAAAGAAATGAATAGAAACCAAGTGTCTCTGATGTAGCAATTCTTGAAACATTATCAGCTAAAATATTTATTAAACCTGTATCAGCCATCATTCCCATGATTCCTGCATAAAATGGATACTGTAATATAATAGGTCCCACTGTAAGCGCAGCATTATTAACTAATTTTACATAATGAATAGGAGAATTCGATAAAGTAAGCCCAAAAGCTAGAAAGGTCCAGCTAACAATATTTAAATCTAATGAGAATCCATTTTTACTAAAAAAATAAAAGATATAAACAATCAAAGAAAAGCCGACAAATAAACTAAAAATTCTATTATTTTCAATTGCTTGCGCGAGTGTTCTGTTTTCTTGGTTTACATTGCTAATATCTTCATTTTTATGAAAACGAAAAACATTTGTGTCTATTTCACTAATCTCTTCTTTATTTGTTGGTCTCATTAAAGGATTTATAATTGTTATTATAACTAAGGTAAGCATGGCTAGTAAGATATTAAAAGTAGTAAAGATTGTTTCTGTAACTGGAAGAATACCAATTTTCTCCTCTAAAGAGTGTCCCTCTGAAGAAACAAACAAGGCAGCGGATGACGAATAGCCCATGTGCCAAATAACATATCCTGAATAAGCAGAGGCTACTAAAAGAGGATAATGAATACTTATTCTTTTTTTTGAGCATCCAATAGCAACAAATTTTGATACAATTCCTCCCACAATGAGTCCAAATGACCAAGCAAATAAACTCGCAATTCCTGAAATAAATGTAACTAAAGCATAAGCTTGTATTGAGGAGTTAGGAAGAGTTCCAACTTTTGACAGTATTTTTTCAATTGGTCCTGTATGAGCTAATGCATGAGCAGTGATCATTATTATGGTAATTTGAGCAGTAAAAGTGAACAGTTTTGGTAAACCGTCACCCCAGGCTTCAAGAGTTTGTAAAGGCGAAGCATTTGTTAAGCTAATTGCTAGTAAGAAAGTAAGTAATGATAAAACAATTACAAATATAAAAGCATCTGGATAATACTTCTCAACTAACTTAACAAA